>ERZ1034878.5-NODE-5-length-111872-cov-14.412156_pt1 | contig 111872 bp, 101 predicted proteins | sample MGYA00520593_ERZ1034878 | MGnify/ENA primary metagenome ERZ1034878 (study PRJEB33766, sample SAMN09781724) | gut metagenome | biome: gut microbiome | host: Homo sapiens | place: Madagascar | study: EMG produced TPA metagenomics assembly of the PRJNA485056 data set...
TTTTAAGTTATCCGTTTTTGCTATAATTATCAATATTACAATTTAAAAAAAAGCCAAAATTTAATTGTTCAGTTATCCATAGAGTTTTTTGCGGTAAATGTAAACCCTAAAACGTATTTGTTTTTACTCGTTGCCCGTCAAATGGCTTATTTGCGGTGCATCATCGGCTTTGCCAAGCTCAATGTCTTCGATTTTTTGGATTCGTTTACCGATTTTGCCGGAAGAAATTTTAATGCTGTCGACGTCTTCATTGGCTTGTTTGAAGTGCTTGCTGAGACTGTCGATGCGGCTATCCAGACGTTCAATGTCCTCAACCAATGTTCCGACCTCTTTTTGAATAACACCGGCTTGTTCGCGCATTTTGGCATCTTTCAGAATTGCCCGAATGGTGTTGAGTGTTGCCATTAAAGTTGTCGGTGACACAATCCAAACTTTGGCGCGGTAAGAACTTTCGACCACATCGGTAAAGTTTGCGTGCAGTTCAGCATAAATTGCTTCGCTTGGCAAAAACATCAATGCCGATTCGGCGGTTTCACCGGCAATGATATATTTTTCGGCAATGTCTTTAATGTGTTTTAATACCGAAGCGCGGAAAAATCGTTCCGCTTCAACCCGCTCACGATCATTTGTCGCTGCGCGCAACGCATGATAACTTTCCAACGGAAATTTGGCATCAATTACAATCGTTCCCGGCGGGTTGGGCAGCTTTAAGACACAATCCGCCCGTTTAGTGTTGGATAAAACCACCTGAAAAGCATAAGCATTAGGTGGCAATATTGAGGTTACCAAATCATTGAGCTGAATTTCGCCGAACGCTCCGCGCGCTTGTTTGTTGGACAATACTTCCTGCAAAGAAACTACTTGTTCGGAAAGGGAGGATATCTTTTGTTGTGCTACATCAATTTTAGCCAATCGTTCTCGCAAATCTGTCAGTGTTTCAGAGGTCTTGTTGGCGTTTTGCTGCAATCCTTCACCCACGCTTTTAGTCACGGCCAACAATTTTTCATCCATAATCTTAAGCACGGCAAGCTTTTGTTCGTTAATTGCCTGAGCTATTTGCGATTGCTCATGCGCACTGCGTTCGCTGATTTGCGATAACCGGCCGGCCAATTCGGCTTGTCCGCGTAGCAAAATGTCGCTCATTTGGCTAAGCCCTTTGTTCGAACGGCGTACGCACAGTATAATCAAATTAGCCGCCAACAGCGCCATAACGACAGCGGCGACAGTCCATAACATCGGTGTGTCGGCAATGCTACTTAGATTCGGCAAAGTGTCTTCCCATTCTTAAGAATTTTTCGGTGCGGCGTTTTTTAAGCTCTTCTCCGCTTAATGGCAAAAGCTCTTTCAGGTGTTTTAAGATGCTGTCGCCGACTCTCTCAATAGCTGCTTGCGGGTTACGATGTGCGCCGCCTAATGGTTCGGCAATGATTTCATCAATCACACCTAGTTTGCGCAAATCTTGTGCCGTTAATTTCAAGGCTTCGGTCGCTTCTTTGACCTTATCGGCCGACCGCCACAAAATTGAGGCGCAACCTTCAGGTGAAATTACGGAATAAATTGAGTGTTCCAACATTAATACCCGATTGGCCGTGGCAATGGCAATAGCGCCGCCTGACCCGCCTTCGCCGATAACTACCGAAATAATCGGAGCTTTGATTTGCAAACATTTTTCAATGGATGATGCAATGGCTTCGGCCTGACCGCGGGCTTCGGCTTCAACTCCGGGAAAAGCTCCGGCCGTGTCGACAAACGCGATGACCGGCATATTGAATTTATCGGCTAAATCCATAAGGCGCTGGGCTTTACGATAGCCTTCCGGCTTTGCCATGCCGAAATTATACTTAACGCGGGATTCGATATCGTGTCCCTTTTCTTGTCCCAACACTACGACCGAAATATTTTTAAACCGACCGATACCGCCGATCATGGCTTCATCATCGGCGAAAAGTCTGTCCCCGCACAAAGGTGTAAAATCTTCGATCAAAGCATTAACATAATCAAGGCAATGCGGACGTTGCGGATGACGTGCGACTTGTGATTTTTGCCACGGCGTCAGGTTCGAATACGCTGCTTTCATTTGTTTTTCCAGCTTTTGTTGCAATCTGTTAACTTCTTGCGAAATGTCGACATCTTCATCTTGTGCCAACATCTTAAGGCTTTCAATTTTGGATTCGATTTCAAAAATATTTTTTTCAAAGTCTAAGACTAATGTATTGGAACTGTTATTCATAAAATTCCTCTGTATCCTGTTTCACACATTTTTGAGCTATCCATAGCACAATTTTTTTCAAAATTCGACTCTTATTTTAGTTTTTGTGCAAGAAGTAGCAATTTTTGTTGGAAAAAAAGACACTTCTGTTAATATGATTTTTAATCATAATTGAATAATAACGGGGAGTAAAAGTCGTTGCTGGCGGTATCCTTTTTTGCATTAATCTTTTCATCGTTGGTTTGGGTTATTTTTGCGCTGAACTTTGTCTTTGATAATTTGGGCGAAATATCTTTCTTTTCGGCCGGTGCGTCGGATATTATCGTCTATCTGATAATTGTTTGCCTGCCCTTGATGGTGATGTGGCTGGTGTTCGGCTATGTTAATCAATATCTGCACAATCGCCATGCAAATAATTTGCTTTACCGTCTGTTTGCGCAAATGAAGAAAAATCAGGATTATTCCGATCTTTTGGCGCGCGCCATGATTGAAACCGAACAGCAGGTTAAAGACGGCTTTATTCTCAACCGTTTTGATTTGTTAATTGGGGATATGAATGAACTTTTAGCCGAAATCATACAGGGGTGCAAGATTGCTTCGACCGAACAGATTGAGCATTTGTGGACAAAGGTTCAAAACGGCGGCAAGTGGGCTTTCGGTCGGGTAATAATTGAGGTTAATAACGCTCAGCCTAATTTCCAGATGCGCGTTTTTGATAAAGCCAGTCATGACATGGTTTTGGCCGGTACGATTATGGAGTTCTGCGCCCGCTATCTGGCGGTTACGGAAATGTTAGAAAAACATGATCGGGAAAAAATGTTTTTAAACATTATTGAAACCGGCGTCATGGGTAAAGTTTTCTCGGTTTTTGCTCCCATTTCGGATGAGGTGCGCCGCAGTCGCGAAAATACATCGGCTTTTGCTGCGCGCACGCCGTCATTCACTCCGGAGCGGGCAGTCCCGTCGGCCATGGCGGAAACTAAATGTTCTCCTCGTCCTGAGCCGTTTTATCCTTCGCCGGAAGAACCGATTGGTAAAAAACTTTTGCATAAAGTTAAAAGCTTTGGCAAAAAAACACCGCTTGATGACCAAGCCGAACAACCGGCGCAGGATGCCTTTTCTAAAGCCTTGGAGCGCAGTTTCGGGGGTGAAGATGAAACTCCGCGCCTGCAAATGCCGGAAGAAGGTGTTTTTACCGGCCCTGCGGCTCCGTCTTTGCGGCAAGATGATGGCTTCGATCATTCCTCAGAGCCGCGATTTGAAATTTCATTACCCGAAGAAAATGATGAGCTGCCAACTCCGACTTTAAGCGCTCCGCAGCCGGAACTCTCACAAACGCAAAAGGAGTTGGATAATTTCAAAAAAGAATGGGGTGATGTAAAAGTTACCGCGGATGACACACCGGTTGAGGTTGACGAAAATCTGGCTTATCCTTTCGGTGGTTGGACTGATGAGCAAAATTATAACCGCTGACAGGAGTGCCGTTGTATAAATTAATTGCCATAATCGCATGTCTGTTGAGCTTTGGCGCGCGGGCTTCCGAACCGCAAATCACGGATTCGCTGCCTTTGTATGATGATTCGGTTTACGCTTCCGGTTTTAAGCATTTTTCGTTTGTTAACCCGCAAGCCCCCAAGGGTGGTCGGGTTGTCTTGCCGGCCTATGGCAGTTTTGATAATTTTAATCCGTATATTTTCAAAGGGATTGCGGCCACACAGCACGCTTTGCTGAGTTTGGACAGTTTGGGAGTTGTCCCTCCGGATGATGTCTCGACGGTTTATCCGTTGTTGGCGGAGAAGTTTGAACGTCCGTCCGATAATTCGTACATCGGTTTTATCCTTAATCCGCAAGCTCGTTTCAGTGACGGCTCGCCGGTAACCGCTGATGATGTGATTTTTACGTATAATGCGTTAATTAAAGACGGCTCGCCTTTTTATAAAGTCTATTACGGAGATGTCGATTATGTAAAAAAAATAAATCAGCATCATGTCCGTTTCTATTTCAAACCCGATACTCATAATAAAGAGCTGCCGCTAATCTTGTCGCAGCTGAAAATTTTTTCGGCTCAAGATTGGCAGGGGCGTGATTTCAGCAAACCGGAATTACGCGTCCCGTTAGGCAGCGGTCCGTATGTTTTAAGCAAGTTTTCGCCCAATAAATATTTGGTGTTTGAGCGCAATCCTGATTATTGGGCTAAAGACTTGCCTTCGCGCCGCGGTTTCTTCAATTTTGACGAAGTCCGTTATGATTATTATCAGGATACCACCGTAACCCTACAGGCTTTGTTTGCCGGCAGTATTGATGCCCGTGAAGAATATATCGCCAAAATTTGGGTTACCGGTTATGATAATGATATTGTCAAATCCGGACGAGTGGTAAAGGAAAATTTGGAGCATAATCAACCGGCCAACTTGCAGTATTTCGGCTTTAATACTCGTCTGCCCCAATTTGCCGACCGTCGGGTTCGAGAAGCTATCGGTTTGGCTTTTAACTTTGAATGGGCGGACGAAAATTTGTTCTACAAGCAGTATCGCCGCTTGCCAAGCGCCTTTACCAATACCGGTATGGAAGCTTCAGGATTACCTCAAGGCAAAGAGCTGAAGCTGCTGACGCCATTTCGCTCACAGCTTCCGGAGGCGGTTTTTACCCAAGCTCCGCAGTTGCCGCGGCATGATGATTATATGGCTACCCGTCGAAATTTGCGGCAGGCAGTTAAGCTGTTGCAGCAGGCCGGTTATGATTTCCAAGACGGTGTTATGACTAATCTGGCTGACGGGAAGCCTCTCGAATTTGAAATTTTGAGCAATTCGGCAAACGGAGCGGCTTTTACACGAGTGATGCTGCCGTTTATGGCTAATCTGCGTAAAATCGGGATTAAAACGACTTTTCGTAATCTTGAAACCAACATTTTCAAAAATCGGCTGGACGATTTTGATTTTGAAATGGCGATTTTAGCCGTTGGGGTCAGCTCACTGGTCGGCAATGAGCAAAAAGAACTTTGGGGTTCGCAGGCAGCCGATGTCAATGGCAGTTATAATTATATGGGGATTAAAAATCCGGCGGTTGATTATTTGACGCAAGCCTTGGTTTCGGCACATCATAAAGATGACTATCAGGCCGCGGTTCGGGCTTTGGATCGGGTTTTGCTGCAAGAACACTATTTTATTCCGCAGTGGTATTCGCCTTATCAAAGGGTTGCTTATTGGCGCAAACTTCATCATCCGCAAACCAAAGTCAAAGCCGGATTTGACATTTTTACATGGTGGATTGAGTAATGAGAAGTTATATTTTAAAACGCTTAATTCTTATTCCGCTGACGCTTTTAGGCATAATGCTGGTTAATTTTATGATTGTGCAGTTTGCCCCCGGCGGACCGATAGAGCATACTTTGGCCAAATATCAGGGTATTAATGTTGACGCCAAAGGACAATTTTCGGGTGCGGCGGCCATGAATAATGCCTCTTCAACATCGCGTTATCAGGGAGCGCAGGGCGTGCCGGCCGATTTAATTAAAGAACTGGAGAAACAATTCGGTTTTGATAAGCCGGCACATATTCGTTTCTTGAAAATGGTGCGTGATTATGCCGTTTTTGACTTCGGCAAAAGTTTCTATCAGGATAAAACCGTATGGCAGCTGATAAAGGAGCGGATGCCGGTTTCCGTGTCTTTGGGCTTATGGTCGACGTTGATTATTTATCTGGTGGCGATTCCTTTAGGTATCAAAAAAGCCGTACGCGATGGTAGTGTGTTTGATGTTTGGACTTCGTTCGCCGTTATTATCGGTTCGGCAATTCCGGTTTTTTTGTTCGCCGTATTCCTGATTGTCTTTTTTGCCGGCGGAACTTATTGGCAATGGTTTCCGCTTCATGGTTTGACCTCCGATAATTGGGAAAATTTGAGTTGGGGCGGCAAAATAGTTGATTATTTTTGGCATATTGCTTTGCCGGTTTTGGCAATGACAATCGGCGGTTTTGCCAGCTTAACCATGTTGACCAAAAACTCTTTTCTGGATGAGCTGAATAAACCCTATGTGCTTACCGCCCGCGCCAAAGGCTTAACGGAAAATCAGGTTTTATACGGGCATATTTTCCGCAATGCCATGCTGATTGTGATTGCCGGTTTTCCAAGCTTGTTGATTAAGATGTTGTTTACCGGCTCGCTGCTGATTGAAGTTATTTTTTCACTCAACGGCTTGGGATTATTGGGATATGAAGCCATAATGACGCGTGATTATCCGGTTATTTTCGGAACAATGTATATCTTTGCTTTGTTGGGTTTGGTGCTGAAACTTATCTCTGATTTAACTTATTCGCTCATTGACCCCCGCATCAACTTTGACTGAAAAGATTGCTTTTTACTAGATAATCAAAATCATTTTTTACTAAATCAAATAAAAGATCACCGCGTTTTCCGTATTTGTAAATGCGAACAATTTCGGCCCATACCAAAGCAGAAGATTGTATATCTTCCGCCCAAGCGTCGTATTTGCAGCCATTTGCTTCATAAGCCCTTTGCATTAGTAAAGTATGGGGCAGGTTCTGTCGAAGTGTTAAATAAGTTCTTCCGGCAGCAAAATATTTAGTAATAAAACAGATTTTACATTTAGTCAGATGAGGAAATTCATTTAATGCAAATAAAACATTATCTTTAAGATTAGATGATTTATTTTCTTTTAGAATGTTAATTTCTTGAGGGATAATATCTTTAATATAATCGGCAATTATTTCTGCTTCGCTTAAAGGACTTGTTTTGTCGGTTATACCTCCGCAAATAATGATGTATTTTATTTTAGCCCGATTAAGAATATATAAAACCTGATCTTTTATCCCTTTAAGATTTGAGGTTGCTCCAAAAATTAAAATTGTATCCGCATCATCAATTTTATCATCATTAGACCTGAAACAAATTTTTGTTATCAAATTAGCATAGTGGTTTAAATTTTGCGGCGGTAAAATTTCTCTTTCCAATTCACGTGTTTTTGTCATAAAAATCTCCAATGCGGGTCTTTTTTCGCCTTAATAATTTGCTGTTCAAGCATACTTGTATCCGATGATATGTTTTTTATTAAAGGAATAGTTTTTTTATACTTACAAGAAGGACATTTATTAACCAAAGCAGAATTTATAATATCATAGTGTTTATTACTTTGCCAAATATTTCTAAAATTATCATAAAGAATAGAACCAATAGGACGGAAAAGATTACATTGCATTCCAGGTAAACAAACATGTACTTCGCCATTAGTTGTAATCGCGGCTATCATTCCTGCTTTTACAATAGGACAAATGTCGTTATATGATTCTTCCTTATTATTTATTCCCTTTACAAAGGAACTAAAATTTGAAAAAACACCTGCCTGTGCTGCTAAAAAATTAATCTTTTTTTCAATCTGAAAGAAATCATGTTGAGAGCGAGTAATTTTTAGATTTATATTATCTCCCATGTAACCTCTAAATAATACATAATCAACACCTAAATTGTATACAGAGTTGTTGAAGTAACTAAGTATATCATCATCAGATTCATTTATTTTGTTTATTACACAACCTGTTGAAACTTTTGTCTTTGATGTTTTGGAAGATACAAACGTCTTAATATTTTGCTGTATTCTATCAAAAATATTAATGTCGTAACGTCCAATTATTTTATTATATTGAATAGATGACCCAGTGTGTAAAGAAAATTTAACCCACGCTGTCTTTAATAATGCGTCTTCGATTTTTTGGTTATAGTGTATTCCATTAGTTATAACACCAATATCAAAACCTAAATTGTAGGCCGCTTCAATAATATCATGAAATTTAGGGTGTAATGTAGGCTCGCCACCACCAGAAAGCACAAGAGCGTGGTTTTTTCTATCTTTTACATATGGTTTGTCCATAATAACAACCCTTGGTTTTTATAATATATATAATTATACTACATTTTGTGAATGGAGTCAAAACAAATTACCCCATAAAGTGCGCATCAACTTTGACTGAGAAGATTATTAACTAATCTTAAATAATAAAGTTGGATAATCATATAAAAGTTACTTTGGGAGAATGCTGTAAATGCTGAGCCTTAAACATATTGCAATTAATTCGTTTAACGAAAATTTGGCCTATATTCACCGCGATTGCGTCGCCTATAAAATTGACGATATCAGCACTCTGACCAAAGTCGAAATTCACGGCGGCGTCCGTCCGGTTTATGCTTTTCTGCAGGTAGTTGATGACGCGCGTATTGTCAAACCCGACGAATTGGGACTTAATACCGAGGCCTTTGAACTGATTAACCTGCCCGAAGGCGCTAATATCTCCCTGACGTTATCGCCCCCGCCTCCTAGCTTGACTTCAATCAAGCGCAAAATTGCCGGAAATATTCTGAGCGCCTCCGAATATGCTTCGATTATTGCCGATATTGCCTCGAAGCGCTATTCCAATATGGATATCGCCTCGTTTTTGGTGGCGTCGGGTTCGTTTATGACCGCTTCCGAAGTTTTGGCATATACCGAAGCGCTTATCGGCGATCATACTTTTCGGTGGGATAATGAGGGCATAGTTGTTGACCATCACTGTTTTGGCGGCGTCCCCGGTAACAAAACCGACATTATTATTACCGCGATTGTGGCGGCTTACGGCTTGCCGATGCCCAAAACCTGTTCGCGTTCGCTGACTTCCTGCGCCGGCGTAGCCGATACGATGAGTGTTTTGGCTAATGTTGATTTGGATGAAGACAAATTTCGGGCGCTGGTCAAGGAAAACCGCGGAGTCATCGGCTGTTATTCGGCTCTGCCGATAAACGAGGCTAATAAGATAATTTCGGGTGTCGAGCGCCATTTGGGCTTGACGCAGCAGCAACATTTAGCTGCGTCAATCTTAGCTATCAAACTGGCTGCCGGCGTAACACATCTGGTTATGGATATTCCGGTCGGGCCGACTTCGCGTATTAAGTCGACGAATGAGGCTATGCGGTTGCGCAAATTGATTGAGTATATCGGCGATATGCTTTCAATTGAGATTGATGCCGTAATTACGGATGGCAGCGAGCCGATTGGCAACGGAATCGGCGCGGTTTTGGAAGCCCGCGATATTATGAAAATTTTGCGCAACAAAGAGGATGCCCCGCAGGATTTGCTGGAGAAATCACTGTTTTTGGCCGGACGAATTTTGGAGTTTGATCCCAAATTGCGCGGCGGGCAGGGCTACCACGTCGCCAAAGAGATTTTGACTTCCGGCCGCGCGCTTGAAGCCATGAATCGCATAATTTACGGGCAAGGCAAAGCTCCGCAGCCGCAGTTGGGACACCTGACGCGTGACATCGTATCGCCGGTCAGCGGTGTTGTCGAAAGCATTGATAACTCGCGGATTAATAAAATCGGCGTTTTGGCCGGTGCCTCACAATATGCCGGTGCCGGATTGGACTTGCTTAAAAAAGTCGGCGATAAGGTTGAACAAGGTGAAACTCTGTATCGTATTCATGCCTTAAATTCTACGGATTTTGCCTTTGCCAACTCAGTCGTTGACGGCTACACCGGCTACGAAATCAGCTCAGGTAAATCCAATTACTGATTTTTTTAAAATTTTTGCAAAAATTTATTGCTCAGTCTTGCATCTGCAAAATTGTATCCCTATATAGCACTTAGAAAGAAAAATACTAAGTTACGAAATGAGGTAAAATTATGAGCAATAAAGTTTTAGGTATTGACCTTGGTACAACCAACTCCTGCTTTGCGGTAATGGAAAGCGGCGAGGCTAAGGTTTTGGAAAACTCAGAAGGCGCAAGAACCACCCCGTCAATGGTGGCTTTCACTGATACCGAACGTTTGGTCGGTTTTCCGGCAAAACGTCAGGCGGTAACCAATCCGGAAAACACTCTGTTTGCCATTAAGCGTTTAATCGGCCGCCGTTATGATTCTCCGGAAGTTGCCAAGGATAAAGCCCTAGTTCCGTTTAAGATTATTGACGGTGATAATGGCGATGCCTGGGTCGAGGTTAAAGGACAAAAATATGCTCCGTCCCAAATTTCAGCTATCGTTTTGCAAAAGATTAAAGAGTATGCCGAAAGCTATTTAGGCGAAAAAATCGAAAAAGCCGTTATTACTGTTCCGGCTTACTTTAACGATTCGCAACGTCAGGCCACTAAAGATGCCGGTAAGATTGCCGGACTTGATGTTTTGCGTATCATCAATGAACCGACGGCCGCCGCTTTGGCTTATGGTATGGATAAAAAAGCCAATGGCACGATTGCGGTTTATGACCTGGGCGGTGGTACATTTGATATTTCGATTTTGGAAATCGGCGACGGCGTATTCGAAGTTAAATCGACCAACGGTGATACCTTCCTTGGCGGTGAAGACTTTGACCAGCGTCTGGTAACTTATTTGACTGATGAATTTAAGAAAGAGTCCGGTATTGATTTGAAGAATGACCGCTTGGCTTTGCAACGCTTAAAAGAAGCCGCTGAAAAAGCTAAAATCGAATTGTCATCAACCACTCAAACCGAAGTCAACCTGCCGTTTATTACGGCTGATGCAACCGGCCCGAAACACCTTAACATCAAATTGACCCGTGCTAAACTTGAGTCTTTGGTTGAGGACTTGATTGACCGTACGGTTGAGCCTTGCAAAAAAGCTATGGCCGATGCCGGTGTTAACCCGTCTGAAATCAGCGAAGTTATTCTGGTCGGCGGTATGACCCGTATGCCGAAAGTGCAGGAAAAAGTTAAAGAGATTTTTGGTAAAGAACCTCACAAAGGTGTAAACCCGGATGAAGTTGTTGCGGTTGGCGCGGCTATTCAAGGCGGTGTCTTGATGGGCGATGTCAAAGACGTATTGTTGCTTGATGTAACTCCGTTGTCTTTGGGTATTGAAACCTTGGGCGGTGTGTTCACTCGTTTGATTGATCGTAACACCACTATTCCGACCCGCAAATCACAGGTATTTTCAACTGCCGAAGACGGACAAACCGCAGTTACGATTAGAGTCTTCCAAGGCGAACGTGAAATGGCTGCTGACAACAAATTGCTTGGTCAGTTTGACTTGGTCGGTATCCCGCCTGCACCGCGCGGTATGCCGCAAATCGAAGTAACCTTTGATATTGACGCCAACGGTATCGTAAATGTTTCGGCTAAGGATAAGGCTACTAACAAAGAGCAGGCGATTCGTATTCAGGCCAGCGGCGGCTTGTCTGATGCCGATATCGAAAAGATGGTCAAAGACGCTGAAGCCAATGCGGAAGCTGATAAGAAGAAAAAAGAGTTGGTTGAAGCCAAAAACCAAGGTGAGTCTTTGGTACACGCTACGGAAAAGACCTTAAAAGAGCATGGCGATAAAGTAAGTGCCGCTGAAAAAGGTCAAATCGAAACCGAATTGAATGCGTTGAAAACTGCTCTTGAGGCTGATGATTTGGCGGTTATTAAAGAAAAGACCGACAGTTTGATGCAGGCTTCTTTGAAGTTGGGTGAAGCAATGTATAAGGCTCAACAGGCTGAAGGCGCTGCCGCCGGTGCAACCGGTGCGGAAGCCGGAGCTAATGCCGGTGCTTCTGCCAACGGCGGCGATGACAAGGTTGTTGACGCTGACTTTGAAGAAGTTAAGTAATAACTGACGCTCCCGTAAACTAAAACCTTCGCTTTAGTCATAAAGCGAAGGTTTTTTTGTTGGGTTGGCAATTAGTGAGTTTTTTGCTCACGCAATTGTTCAACATTAGGTTGAGGTTTGCCTTTTTTACCATGTTGCTTATTTGTCTCTTTTTTAAGAGATGAAATTTTAGCACCCCATACAGGATTAATTGAATCCATGCGTCTTCTTACATATTCTATATAACTTATATCATCATCTACACTCTGCGGCTTGTCCGGAGCAACCTCTTCTTTTTCCGGTTCAAAGTTGGTTACCGGCGGCTCTGTTACCGTAACAACCACCGGTGCTTCCGGCTCAGGATTAATTACTTGTTGTTCCGGTTCGGAAATGTTTATCGGCTCAGGCGTAATAATCGGCGGTACGGGGTCAGACGTAATGACCGGCGGTTCAGGTTCTCTTTTCTTGCGGGTGATACGGTCTAACAATGAACCGGCGCGGTCTTTTAGTTTATGTGCCATATTACCCAACACGCCAAACATTCCGACCCCGAGATCGGATTGGTTACGAACATTTCCAAAGTCTTCGACAACTTTTTCATGAGTAATTGTGTTTGTTCTTTGCTCGAACGGCCCGTTATGATCGGCATAAGTGCGATACATCTCGCCGGTCTTGTCTGTTCCCAAGGTTGATACAGCGCGCTCGCCTTGCATTTCGGCATTATAACCTAACACGCCGTCATTTTGTTCCGGAGTGTGGGGAACATAACCAACCTGATTGTTTTGGTTGACATAACTGTCCATCGTGCGAAAAGCGTTAATTGAGGCTTCATCAATGTTTACGGTGTTGCCGTCGACGCTTCCGGCCAGTGCATTAACCATATCTTGCGAAACTCCGGTTTCATCGCTCCAGCCTTGACCAAAGACGGTATGGTTGGCGTGGGAGTGAACATCCGGCCCGCCCTGAACGTGCATAAGGTTGTTATCGGCGCTCAATGCCCCGGAATCATGCGCCAGCAGCAAATATCTCTGCGGGTTAATATCCGTGCCGTGCGCAGCATTATAATCATTAATGGCGTCAATTCGCTGTTGCAACAAATCCGGATTATCTTTGTACCAATAATCCAAAATTTTCTGTGCGTGTTCAACCACGCCGTCTTTATACACGACTTCGGTAGTTGTTTCCGTTGAGGTTTCGACATGTTCGCCGATTTTTTCCCTATGTTGGAAAGTTTGGTCATCCGGACGGCTGCTGTTATAAGCATCAATACCGGCATTGGCGGCAGCTCTTCCGGCAAAACCTGCTCCGATGGTCGCGCCGGCTTGCGCAATTGCCCAAGCGATAGCTTCTTTCTTGCTTAAACCTTGTTTTACGGCATCTTGATAATTATTGATAATGCCATTGCCCGAACCCATGGCTAATGCGCCATATCCTAAGGCTTGTGCCATTCCGGGGTTTCCGGTAATCGCGCAACCCAAAGCCATTGTACCCAAAGCGGTTGTTCCGACCGTCATCAACATCCGGCGGTCTTTGACTAAAGCTTTCAGTCCGGCGGCTTTACCTTCTTTTTTGCGTTGTTGACGCCATTTATAAAGTTGTCGTGCGGTTAAACCAACGGCTAAAGCCGAACCTACTGCCATACCAGCCAGTTTGTTCAAACCGCCGGTTGCGGCCGTCAGGCCGGCATCAGTGGCGGCGGCTGTTCCGGCTACCGTAATCGCTCCCGATACCATAAAAGCTGAAAGTGCGCCTTTGGCCGTGCGTTTCAGCATCTCGATTCGGGTTTTGCGCTTATCCGTATCACGGGTTATGCGGTCGGTTGCGCGTTTATCCAAATCCCGCAGCGGCTCGAAAACTTTCATAACCACATCTTGATTCTTACCAACTTTAGAACCTAAGCGATGAGCATATCCGCCCACGGTATTGATGCAGTTGTCAATTGTCGCCTCATAAGCCGTATTGGAAACCGCCATCGGGTGTTCAATATCGGCTAATTTGTTCAAGAACTGTTCCTTAAATTGCGGATCGGTGAATTGTTCCGGTTGTTCTTTAACCCCCTGTTCCACCAAATCGGCAACATGGGCGGCATAAAGTACGGAAGTAACTTCTTCTTTGAGCGCCGCGGCTAAATCCTCTTTTGAGGCTTTGTCTTCCGCTCCCAATTGCCGCAATAAGACATTTTGCTTAGCTACACGTATAACATTTTCGAGTTCGCTGCCGGCAGTGACTTTAGCCCCTTCCTCGTAAGTGTCGGTAGAATTGCCTTCACTGTCCGTAAACTGCGGTTCGGGGTTGCCTTCATTATCCAAAAATTTGAAGTTGCTTACCAGCGCCAGAGTTTCATCATCAAGTTCAATGTCTTTAAGTTCTTTATTAAGATCGTCAAATTTGTGGTCTAAGTCTTTGGCATTGGTATCGCTGTTTACGGCTGATAAATTCCATTCATCGTCATAATCATGAATTCTTTTTTCCAACAATTCACGGCCGATATCCATTTCCCCTTTAAGCATCTCATCTTGGGGATTTAATTGCTTGTTCCCGTCTTCGTCATAGATTATGTTCCCGTTTTCATCGACTTCGGGTTTCATATATTTTTCGCGGGCGTCAAACATCTGTTTGTAGCCCTCATAGGTGTCGCTGATGTTGGTAACATCGGCATAATACAAACCGGCAGACTCATACAGATTGTGGGTCAGCTCGTCGATACGTTGTTCTACTCTGCTTAATTTATTGCTATCCGCTTCTATATCGGGGTTATTCTCATCGGCGGTTTTTTCTTGCAGGAGGGTGTACTGTTCGGCCAACATTGCCGGCGGAATCAGCAGTAACAATTCATCATCGGAAATCATTCGTTCGCCGAGGCGGGATTGAAATTCGGTATAATCTTTCTCGCTCATCGGCAGTTTATTTTGGATTTGCTCCATGGCATAAGCGGGGTTGTCTTTGGCTTTTTCATAAACATCATCGCTTATTTTTTCCATATCGTGCAAAACTTCAAGCTTAAGCTCGTCTAAGCGAAAATCGTTTTGGTCGGAATTGTCGCTGCGTTCGCGGGCATCTTCATCTTTATCGTTGCTTTGGCGTCTTTCACTGCATCTTTTTACCCATTCTTCGCGCACGCTCTCGTTTTGCAAATAAGTCTTCAGCGCCTCTCCGTTACCATCCTTGGCCGCATCGGGATTTTCAGTCATAAAGTTTTTGAATTCGGGACTTTCGGCAATATATTGAAGCTCACTGTCGGTAAATTTGAAATCAGCCATGATTATTCTCCGTGAACATTACAAGTCTTTTTAACGCATTGTAAAAATTATTATTTAATATAATACTAACATGTTTTGACAAATTTGACAACTCGTTTTGTCAAAATGGCAAATATTAATATTTTTGAGTGATAAATCCTTGCTTTTTGCCACAAAAAGCCCTAAATACAACTTAAGTTAAAATATTCTAAGGCTAAAGAGATGAGTGAAGAGGCTGATTATTACCAAATTTTGGAAGTTGAAAAGACCGCAACCGGCGACGAAATCAAAAAATCATTCCGTCGTTTGGCGATGAAATATCATCCGGACCGCAATCCTAATGATAAAGAAGCGGAGCAAAAGTTTAAGGAAATTAATGAAGCTTACGAAGTGTTGAAAGACGAGCAAAAACGTGCGGCTTATGATCGTTACGGCAAACAGGCTTTTGCCGGCGGTATGGGCGGCGCCGGTGGTAATCCGTTCGGCGGTTTTGAATTTAATTTCGGTTCAGGCGGCTTTTCAGATATCTTTTCTGATGTCTTTTCCGAATTTATGGGCGGTGGTTCGCGGCGGCAAAGTTATGCGCAACGCGGAGCGGATGTCCGTTATAATATGGATATCAGCCTAGAGGAAGCCTTTAGCGGTTTGGAAAAAGAAATTACGCTGCCGTTGTCGGAAACTTGTGCCTCCTGCCACGGACATGGTACTAAAGACGGCAAGGAAGCTCCGGTTTGCGATATGTGCAAAGGCAGTGGTAAAGTGCGGATGCAACACGGCGGCTTTTTTGTGGTTGAGCAGGCTTGTCCCAAGTGCCATGGTACCGGACATGTGGTTAAAGATGCTTGCCCCGATTGCAAAGGCGCCGGTGTTATTCATCAGGAAAAAACTATCAAAATCAAAATTCCGGCCGGTGTGGAAGACGGCACGCGGATGCGGATTGCCGACGCCGGTGAAGCTGGCAGCCGTGGCGGTGAAAACGGCGATTTATATGTGTTTATCAGTGTCAAACCTCACAAATTATACACGCGCGAGGGTGCGGATTTGTACACGCGGATTCCTATCTCCATGTGTTGTGCAGCCTTGGGAGGCAAAGTCGAAATTCCTTCAATTGACGGCGCTAAAATCGAGCTGGACATTGCCGCCGGTTCGCAAAATGATCAGGTGGTACGGGTTAAAAATCAGGGTATGACGATGATGCGTTCCGCCAAACGCGGCGATATGTTTGTCAAACTGCGGGTTGAAACACCGGTAAACCTGACCGCCAAACAAAAAGAGCTGCTGGAAGCTTTCCGCGCCGAGAGTAAGGAAGAAACCTGCCAACCGGAATCAAAAAGCTTTTTCGATAAAATCAAAGATTTGTTCGTAGCTTAAGCTTGCACGGCGGTCAAGCGAAACTCAACGCAGGTCGATGCTTTCCAATATGCAGCTGAAATCATCGCGTTGCGGGCTGCAGGCATATGCTCCGACTTTAATTATCAGCGGATTTTCCCAAAAACGAAACTGGCGGATTTGTTTGTAATTTCGACCGTCCATGGAAATATAAAACACCACGTCACCGCTGCAGCGGCGTGCTTTATACCAAATATCCGGCTGATAAACGGCCAAATCATTTACTGCCCAATCCGAATATCCGGAGTTGGTTACAACTGTTCCAATCTGCGGCTTATCCACGCCTTGTGACAAGACGCTTATCTTAGCCCAATTAAGGTTATCGTGCCGCAACATCAAACCGCTTTGTGCAAAGGCTATCGGAGATGCGTTGTGCCACTTGATGACCAGCTCAAAGTCACCGGCCTGCGAGGTATAAAAAAAGTGTCCGTTGTCTTTATGCGCATGGTGGGCGGCATTTTGCCAAAAGTCCGTACCCTGTTTGGTTTCAACCGACATTCCCTGCTCCGTAAACCGAACATTGTTCGGTTCATTATACCAGTTAAAGTCTTTCAGGGCGTCCAACAGCATTAAAAGTTCCTTACATTTTCATCAGGCAGGTTTTTCAGAGCTTTTTCCAACTCCGCATTTGCTTTGGCCGGCGCAATAATCTTAAGGGTGACTATCTCATCGCCGGAAGAAGTTTTAGTTTGGATTCCTTTGCCTTTTAAGCGCAGTTTTTCGCCGCTGGAAGCATAGGGCGGAATATTAACCGCAACCTTGCCGCTGATAGTCGGAACGGTGACTTTAGCGCCTAAAATCGCCTCTTTTACGGTAATGGGCAGTTCAAGCAAAATATTTTGTCCGTCCGCGCTGAAATAAGGGTGCTTGTCGACATTAATCGTGATTAAGACATCACCGGCCGAACCACCGTTAAAACCGGCTTGTCCCAAACCTTTTAAGCGCAGAGTTTGTCCATCGGTTGTTCCTGACGGAATTTTGACATTTATGCTCTTGCCGTTGAGGCTGACGGTTTTTTCATCCCCGCGCGCCGCTGACAAAAAGTCAATCCGCATAGTGTAGGCAATATCTTCGCCTTTTCGCGGCCGGCGTGATGATGCCCCGCTAAAGCCTTGAAAGCCGCCTCGTTGTCCGCCGCCGAAAGCTGAAAATATATCTTCGCCGAAGATTGATGAAAAATCAAAGTTAGCACCTTGGGCATTGCCGCTGAAACCGCCCTGGAACGGATTGCCGCCGCCGAAACCATATGCCCCGCCGCCCATGCCGGCACCGAAACCGGTCGGCTTGCCGTCAGAGTCAATTTCGTTGTTATCATATTTTTGCCGCTTTTCCTTATCACCCAAAATATCGTAGGCGCAAGAAACTTCCTTAAATTTTTCCGCGGCGTCTTTGTCGTCTTTGTTTAAGTCCGGGTGATATTTACGCGCCAGTTTACGATAAGCCGACTTAATTTCAGCCTCGCTTGCGTCTTTACTGACACCTAAAACATGATACAGATTTTTGTTCATCAATTTTGCTCTTTGTTTAACTAAAAATTCTTCATCTCTTTAATTTATATAGGAAGAAATTTTGGCTATTGCAAGCGCGGCGGAAATTACTCGTCAATTTTCTTGCAGACAAAAGTAGCGCGGCGCGAGTTGTTGCGGTGCAGTGTAATGTCGTACAACGAAGCTTGTTTTTCCCCGCGGTCATGACAATATTGCGCCGCTACGGCTGCCAGCTCGTCAACGGTGATGTTTTTGTATTCATAGGTAACATAAAGCGGTGATTTGCTTACCACCACTGCATTTTTGGCAATTCGGTTATAGTCAGGGTTAAATATATATTCCTGCATATCATCATTGCCGGCACATGAACACAAAACTCCGCAGCCTAAAATCAGGGATAGCAATTTTTTCATGAATTTAACCTTTCTTGAGATTTGGTTTTGACGGCTGTCGGTTTATTGTTTTCTTTTTCGGAGTGCTGCGGTTCAGGCAAACCGGTTTCCACATAGGTATGGTCGGCTTTGCGCATTTCTCTGACCTTAAAACGCATTTCGGCGATGTGTGCGGCGGCCGCTTTATAATCATATTCCATGCGATTAAACTCCTTTGCTTGATTTGAACTTAATATAGTACTTCTTGGTTAAACAATCTTTAATTAAGCTCGTTGTAAACATCGCGTCCGGCTTTGAGCAAAATATCATAAACCCGCCGGTTGGTAGAATTTTTGGTGCGGGTATTTTGCAGCTTGTTCAACATTTTTTGCAATTTGCGGTTAAAAGCCTGATTTTCTCGCAGGTTTTCAACGCTTTTTATATTTTCCTCATCGTCGATTTTATAGTTAACCACGGCCTTAAGCGTGGCGATGTATTTGGCATCGTTTTGGGCGGCGTATTGGGCGCGTGCCGGAATAGATAACCCGCATAATGCCAAAGTCAGCAACAATATCGCTCTCATTTTCCCTCCCTGAAAATAAATCATTGTTTTAATGTCGATAAATAATATACTACAAATATTCGAATCGGTTGACTATGTTATTTTGAAAGTTATCAGACATGAAAAAAACACTATGGGCTTTACTCGATGACCGTGCCGGCAGCGTAGGGCAGGCACGCGGTATTATGCAAGCCATTGCCGATGATTTTGCCATCAGCGAAAAAAAGATTGTCTACAACAAACTTGCGGCGCTGCCCAATTGTCTGTTGGGGGCTACTTTTGCTTTGCTGAACAAACAACAAAGTGATGATTTGTCCGCTCCGTATCCGGATGTCGTCTTGTCAATCAGCCGCCGAACCACGCCGATTGCCCGTAAAATCAAAAAACTTTCACACGGCAAAACCAAAATCATTCAGCTTATATATCCCGGAAAATGCGGCTTAAGGGATTTGGATTTGGTTATTGTACCGGAACATGACCGCAAATCGTCCGCCCCGCAAAATGTTTATTACATTACCGGCTGTCCGCACCGGATTACCGAACAAAATATGGCTCAAGCCCGTGCGGAATGGACGCCGGTATTTGCCTCATTGCCGCAGCCGTTGACAACCATTGCTGTCGGCGGGGCTATCAAGGGCAAACCTTTCAGCCTTGAAAATGCCCGTCAGTTAGGGCGCGAAATTCGCCATATGTGGGAAAAAACCGGCGGTTCGCTTCTGCTCACCACCTCTCGCCGCACCGGTGAAGCGGCTCAACAGGCTATTATGGCCGAACTTAAGGGCATTCCGGCCTATACTTACTTGTGGGGTGAGAAAAAAGATAATCCGATTATGGGTTTTTGGGCTTGCGCCGATAAAATCATCGTTACCGGCGATTCGGTTTCAATGTGTTGCGAAGCCTGCGGTTCCGGCAAACCGGTTTTAATCTTTTGCGGCCAAAAATGGCTGACGCCGAAGCATTTGCGCTTTGTTCGCTCGCTTTATGACGGCGGTTACGCCACAGCCTTAGAAAGCCCTGAGGCGCTTACCTTTAAGCCGCAACAGCGCCTGAATCCCATAGACGGTATCGTTGCCAAAATTAATCAGCTGAATCTTTAATCCCTAAGGGGTTTTCTTTGCGAATAGCGACCAGCTTTTGGAACATACCGCCGAAGTATGTGGTCTTCCGCCACAAAAAATCACTGCGGTTATGTGCGAAGGTTTCAATGTCTCGATCCCACAGCTTTTCCACAAATGGGTTATACAAGCGGTTAATCATTCTTACCACATAGCGCAGCGGATGCCAGGGGCGCGGATTATGCCAGTCGACAAACACAACCTTACCGCCTTTGCGCACGGAGGCCAGCGCCGTGTTAATCGCTTTCATTTTACTGACAATCGGCAGTTCGGATAACAAAAACCAGCAAATCACCGTGTCATATGGCTGTTTGGGCTTAAAATTGGTTGCATCGGCGTGTTGAATTTGCACCCATGAATGTTGCAGTTGTGCCGCTTTCAGTTCAATTTGCGTCGGGTTAATGTCAATGATGTCAAATTGTCCGTATGCCCCGACGGAAAAAGCCGCTTCTTCAAGTTCATTTCCGAAAGACAAGCCCATTTGCAATACCTGACTACCGACTTTGATTTCCCGTATCAACGAATCAACTAAAGTTTTGTTCTGTCCGAAACTGCGCATAAATACCGACATTTTGGTATCGCGCAAACGGCTTTTGACCGAACTGTTGTAGATATCGCCGTAAATCACTTCGCTGTAAAGCGGCAGGTTGTTTTCGTTTGTAAAATCATCTTTCATCGGCTTTCCCCTGATATTGATTAAAATAAGCAGCAACCAACGTTGTTGAAGCGGCATAACATTGTTTTAATTGTTGCAGCGGTTCGGCTAAATCAGCCGCCGGCTGATGCTTAAGCAGCTTGTTTTCCAACACGCCGCACCCGCGGGCAAATTCATCCATGCCGAAAATCAGGCTGCTCGATTTCCAGCAATGAAGTGCTAATCTGACCTGTTCATCGTTCATTTGCGGCAATTTTTTCCACTTTTCAGCCGAGTCAGCTGTAAATTCCTGCCACAACCACAACATTTTGTCGGTCTTAAAAATATTTTCATATTCTTGCAAATGGTGCGGCTGAAACAACTTTGACATTTAAATCAGTCCTAATTTGGTTGCTTCGGCCACAGCGCCGGTACGATTATAAACATTAAGCAGTTTCAAAATCGCCGTAACGTGCAGTTTGACCGTTCCTTCCGTCAAGCCCAACTCATAAGCAATTTGTTTGTTGGATTTTCCTTGCGAAATCAAACGTATTACTTCAATTTGACGTTGAGACAAAATTTTCGCTTTGTCTTTGGCAGTTTGATTCTGCGGCATTTTTTCAACTTGCTTTAACATTTCCAGCTCGTTTTGCTGTGTGTTTTGCAACAACTCCGGAGGAATATAGACGCCGCCTGACAAAACCAGATTGACGGCGCTTAAAATAACGGCATTGGAAGATGTTTTGGGAATATAGCCTGCCACGCCGATTTCAATAGTCTTCTGCACAATTTCTTTATCAAACACGGCCGACAGGATAATAATCGGCGTTTCCGGCAAAGTGCTGTGAATCCGCTGAATAGCCTCCAACCAGTTTGCTCCCGGCATCGCCAGATCAGTCAAAATCAAATTAAAGTCGGTGTTTTGTTTAATGATGCCGAAGATTTCAAGGTAATTTTTGGCAAAAACCAATTCAATTTCCGGATTCATATCATGCAAAATCATTTCTAAGCCTTTTAGAAACAACTCATGATCATCAGCAACTAAAACTTTCACGGTTATTCTCCTTCCTTGTTTATTTCCAATCTCCGGCCGCCGCCTGCCATACTGCCAGAGCTGCAGCGACAGCGGTTTCCGCTCGTAAAATGCGTGGTCCTAAAGATACAGCCGCGGCAAAAGGTTTTTGCCGCAGCATTTGCAATTCTTCCGCGGCAAATCCGCCTTCCGGCCCGACTAAAATCGCCGCCGGTTGTCCGCGATATTGCCCGAAAACTTCCGCCGCCGGTTTGCCGTTGCCGCTTTCGTCCATAAAAAACAATGTGCGGTTCTGCGGCCAATTATCCAGTAAAACCGATAAACTTTGCGGTTTTTCAATTATCGGCACATCCAATCGCCGGCATTGTTCCGCTGCTTCGGCCGCCTGTAAGGCAAAACGGTCAATCCTGACCGCCCCGTTTTGGGTAAAACGGGTTATGGTCGGTATAATGCAGGCTGCTCCAAGCTCAACCGCCTTGGCAATGACAAAATCGGTGCAGTCTTTTTTCAGCGGTGCAAACATCAACCAAACATCCGGCACGGAAATTTGCGGTTTTGTCTGTTCTAAGGCCGTAAGCGTGCAACTTTTTTTGTTTGCGTCAGTTATTTGGCAGCGCCATTCGCCGTCTTGTCCGTTGAAGCAACTGACTTCGCTTCCGAGCGGCAGCCGCATAACATGGCACAAATAATGAGCCTGCATTTCGCTCAAATTGAATTCCTGATTCAAAACCAGAGGAACATCAACAAACAATCTTATTTTGGCTATGGCTTTACTGCTCATGGCAAAATCCTTATTTGCAATACGCGATTCTGCAACAGTTTAGTCGGCGCTGCAATTGTCATATTATCAAAATAGACCATAACCTGACCGCTTTTTTGGGGCATAAATTGCAATAACTGCCGCTTATTTTCCAACGATTCGCCTACTTCTTCCAAATATTGATGATTATACTCGATATACCATTTGCTGCCATCAGTTGTCGGCAGAATGACTTCCAGCATATAGCCTTGCGGGATTACGATTTTATGCAGTTTATTAATTGTCGTGAAGTCGACGCTGAGCTTTTTACCTTTGCTTTTGCCCAGCAGCTTTTCGGCAATTCCCTGATTATCGACCACCATATTGCCCGAATAGTCATGAAACTCCGGAGATACGCCGGTTACTGTTGAAGCCGCAGATTCCGTTGACGAAAAGCCGCCCGCATAATTGTTAAAGCTCATAGCTTGTGCCGGATCTTGCACTACAAAAGCTTTTGCACTGAAACTTATTATGCACCACGCCGCCGCGGCTGCCGCATATTTCCAATATTTAATCGTTGTTTTCATTAATACCTCTGCATAAAACGCAAATAGTGGTACACTTATTCATTATATCGGCTATTTTACACACTATAAAGTAAACTTTTCGTTACAAATTTGACTTACTACGGATTTTAATATGATTATCACCATTGACGGGCCGGCTGCTGCCGGTAAAGGTACTTTAGCAAGCAAACTCGCTGCTAAGTTTAATTTGGCTTATTTTGATACCGGAATGGTGTATCGCGCCGTAGGACTTGAAATGCTGTTGGGCGGCAAGGATATAAATGATGAAACTGTGGCCGAAAAACTGGCACGGGAACTTACTTTTCCGCGAATGATGACTTTGGCGCAAAATCCGGATTTTCGCAGCCCGATTGGTGGCAAAAATGCCTCGATTGTTTCGGCTTATCCCAAAGTACGCGCCGCGTTGCTCAAAATGCAGCAGGATTTTGCGTATAATCCGACCTTTGCAGATGGACGTAAGGCTGCCGGCGCGATTTATGACGGGCGTGATACCGGAACGGTGGTTTGTCCGCAGGCCGAAATCAAGTTTTTTGTGACTGCATCACCGGAGGTTCGTGCCGAACGCCGCTATAAAGAGTTTTTGCAAAAAGGCATTTCAACCTCATTTGATGAGGTTTTAGCTGATGTTAAAGCCCGTGACAAACGCGACAGCGAACGAGCAACTGCACCGATGAAACCGGCTGCCGATGCGGTTATTTTTGACACTTCGGCTCTGTCCATTGAGCAAGTTTATCAAAAAGCACTTGAAATCATCGAATCTAAGCAAAAAAGTGCTTGAAAAATAAATATTTAAATGTATAAATTGTATCACTTTCGGTAACAGGGTGCGCTGTTGCCGTATTTGCTTGTAACCTCGCACAAGTCCGCCTTGCATTGTTTTTTCTTAAGGCCGGCATTTTTGAAATAACTAATTTATGACAAATACAGAAATTAAAATTCCTGAAATGACTGAAAATTTTGAATCGCTGTTGAATGAACAATTCGGCGAAAAAAACCTTACCGGTTCAGTTGTTAAAGGTACTATCATCAGACTTACTCCCGATTTCGCCATTGTTGATGTCGGATTGAAATCGGAAGGCCGCATTCCTTTGCGTGAGTTTGGTCAAAACGCTGAACTCAAAGCCGGTGATCAGGTTGAAGTTTATGTTGACCGCTATGAAGATAAAGACGGCAACATCGTTCTTTCACGCGAAAAAGCTCGTCGTGAAGAAGCATGGCATGATTTGGAAAAATGCCTTAACTCCGGTGAAAGAGTTAACGGTGTTATCTTTGGCCGCGTTAAAGGTGGTTTCACTGTTGATCTTAACGGCGCTATTGCTTTCTTGCCGGGATCACAAATTGATATTCGTCCGATCCGCGACATCACTCCGTTAATGGGTATTGTTCAACCGTTCCAAATTTTGAAAATGGATAAGGTTAGAGGCAATATCGTTGTTTCTCGCCGTGTTGTTTTGGAAGAAACCCGCGCTGAAGCTCGTGCTGAACTCATCAGCGACCTCAAAGAAGGTTCTATCCTTGAGGGTGTGGTTAAAAACATCACCGATTACGGTGCATTTATTGACCTTGGCGGCGTTGACGGTTTGTTGCACGTTACCGATATTTCTTGGAAACGTATTAATCATCCGGCTGAAGTTTTGTCTGTTGGCCAAACTGTTAAAGTTCAGGTTATCAAGTTCAATGAAGATAACCAACGCATCAGCTTGGGTATGAAACAGCTTGAAGCTGACCCGTGGCAAAATGTTGCTGACAAATATAAAGTTGGCGAAATCTACAAAGGTAAAGTTACCAACATCACTGATTATGGTGCATTTGTAGAACTCGAAGACGGTATTGAAGGTTTGGTTCACGTCTCAGAAATGAGCTGGACTCGCAAGAACGTTCATCCGGGTAAAATCGTTTCGACTTCTCAAGAAGTTGAAGTTAAAGTTTTGGAAGTTGATGCTGACAAACGTCGTATCAGCCTCGGTATCAAACAATGCACTCCTAACCCGTGGGCTGCATATGTTGAGGAACATCCGGTCGGATCAGTTATCGAAGGCAAAATCAAAAACATTACCGAATTCGGTTTGTTTGTTGGCTTGTCTGACGAAATCGACGGTATGATTCACTTGTCTGATATCTCTTGGGATAAATCAGGTGAAGAAGCTGTTAAAGACTACACCAAAGGCCAGGATATCCAAGCCAAAATCATTGACGTTGATGTTGAAAAAGAACGCATCAGCCTCGGTATCAAACAGTTGACCGAAAATACTTTGGCCACTGCTTTGGAAGGCCTGAAGAAAGGTGATGTAGTTAAAGCTACTGTTACCGGAATTGAAGATAAAGCTGTTAATGTTGAAGTTAATGGTGTTGCTGCTACTATCAAAAAAGCTGACTTGTCCAAGGACAAAGCTGCTCAAAACCCTGAAAACTATAAAGCAGGTGATGTAGTAGAAGCCAAAGTTACTTCAGTTGACAAGAAAAACAACAAGCTTGGCTTGTCAATTAAAGCTTTAGAGATTGATGAAGAGAAGAAAGCTCTGGAAGAATATTCTGCCGGCAGCAATGAAGGCTCTTCTACTCTTGGCGATGCTTTGTCTGAAGCTATGAAGAAAAACGCTTAATCTTACTTGAGATTTAAGTTTTCAGCTCCGTTGTGTTAAGCAGCGGAGCTTTTTTGTGTCCCAAATTATACTTGCAAAATTTTGACAAAAAAGTATAATAACGACACAAAATTAATTATTTACTTGAAATTATTATCTTATGAAAAAGTTTAAGACCTACGAGGAGGCTAAAGCTTATTTTGCTGACCTTAATCTTGGCAAAATGGCTCAAAACGATAGTTTCGAACAATTGTATGAAGTAGCTATGTTTTGTGCAGAAATGTTGCGCTATGAATTGCCGTACGGTGACGATGAATTTTGGCTGAAATTACATACCAAAGCTACTAATCTGGCGGCCAACGGTATCATGATTCTCTCGGAAAACAATCTGGTGGAGTGTATTAATAAAATTTTATCATCGGAAATGTCGGCCGAAGAAATTGCTAAGGTTATTTGCGAAAACTTTGATATGGCTGATCTTGATGATGATATCCTGTCTTTCTTGGGCAAATTTTGCTTATCGCAAGACCAAGACCGGCGCGGCAAATGGCTGACACAACTTCTTTCAGCTGTCTGTCGGGAAAAGTGTATGCGAAATCCTAACTTAAATTAATCAGCTATGGCAGAAATGGTGAATCTTGAGGAACTGGAGCGCTTTTACAGCAGCCAACTTCCTGATGAACTGTCGGATCAAGCGTTGCTTCTCGCAACGCAAGTCAGCGGATGTATCCTGAATGATCTTGTTGATAGCGGCATTGCCCACATGGCAATTGCCTTTTGGCATACGTATTATCACTTGTGTCAGGAAGAGCTTCGTATTCGCGGCATAAAAGCTCGCATTGTCAAGGTTATGTATGGTGTCAATATCATGGTAACCGGCAAACGCGCCGAACTATGGAGTGATGATGAAATCCGCGAAGATTTTTTTAATCACGCCACGGTGGAAACGTTGGTTTCATTGATTGAAATCCTATCTGAGGCCGAACCTTCAGCGGAGAATGTTGCTGCTCTTGAGCAGTTGCATACTTTGTATTGTTCTCGCTTAAACTAAAAACAAAACCCTTGATAACTTGTGTTATCAAGGGTTTTTTAATGCTTAACCAACTAAACGTTACTTAACGTAAATCTGAACCTCAGAGGCGTTTACATCAGCACTGGTTTTAGCTGAAAGGTTAATCTTTTCAGCGCCGATACCCATTTCAATCATATCTTGAAAAATTTGGGTTGCGTTGTTCTTGGCGCTGGCAGCAGCCAGTTGATTGCCACTGGCCGGACTTACAGCTACAACATCAAACATTACGCCGGGTTTTTTAGCAACCGCGTTGCTGACGGCTTGTTTCAAACCGGCCTGATATTTTACATCTGATTTGTTGAATTTGGCTACAAACAACGGTTTGCCGCTAGCGATGGATTTACTTGCACCGAAAGAAGCCGGCATAACATTGTTGTTGGTCAACGGAACATTGTTTACGCCATAGCTACCGGTTTTGATAACCGAGCTGAGGTCGACAATATAGCTCTTGGCTGTTTCGATATATTGTTGCTGACGAGCAATATCACTGTTGATTTCAGCTAACAGGCTGTTGTTAACCAAAGCAGTCTGGTTGGCTTCGTTTTCCAAAATACGCAATTGGCGGTGGTCTTCATCAACCGCGCCCGAAATTCCGTAAGCTGCACGAATCGAATCTACCAAATAATTGGTGTTAGCGGCATCAGACGAAACTTTGCTGGCCAGTTGATTCAAGGCAATTGTATTGGCATTCATGGTTTGAATGTTATTTTGAGCGCTTTGCAACATAGTGAACATTTGCGGGTTGCCCGGTGTCGTTCCGACTTGCAGTTTAGCCTCAATCATACCGATAACTTTATGGTACTGTAAAGCATTGTTGATTACTGAACCGCGAATCTGCTGCAATTGTGCATTGTTGGAACGGATAGCGTTTTGCATTTGCGCTAACTCGCTACGGAAAGTAACAACTTTCTGTCCCACAAAGGTGCCTGTGTTGCCGCCTTCGGAAATTTCCAAAGGCTCAAAATTGGTTGAACCTAATGCCGGAACAGCCTCGTTGTCAGAAACATCTGTGTTGCCGGCTGCTAACTCTTCTTGAACATCAGACCCGAAAAGCGAGGGAAACAAAGCGTCAGACGAGTAAGAACATCCGCCGATGAGCAACATTGAAACCGCCGACAAAGACATTTTAATTGCTAATTTTGTCATTGAATAAAGCACCTTAAATAAAAAACTACATACATTTTGTTTTTTACACCATTACCGGCAATTGTAAAGGACTTTTTGCAAAATAAACAGTTATTAAGCAACCTCACGGCAAGAGTGTATTGTTTTCTTTATCAGGACTTTAGCAACAATAGATTAAAAATCTTTTAAATTATTGAAAATTTTGCTTGCAAATAAAAAAGAAAAGCTGTAATAAGTCTTTGTTGTTTGAAAAACAGATGCACTCGTAGCTCAATTGGATAGAGCATCTGACTACGGATCAGAAGGTTGTGAGTTCGAATCCCGCCGAGTGCGCCATTTATAAACCCCTCCATGTGAGGGGTTTTGATTTTTTAAAATTTTCAATTATGCAAAGAAAAACCCAAGTCCTGATGTAGGTGATACATCTGATTCTTGGGTTATATAAGGCTTAGGCATTAAAATGACGGGTCATCAGGGTGTAATTCCATCGGTTTTTCAAACATAAATGGCACCATAAACAGAGCAATTGTTCCAAAATACCACAACGGATATTTTATCACAAGGTAAGCAATGCCGGCGAGACAAGCTAAAACAAGCAATGTTGCGCCGAGAACTTTAATGCTTTTTTTCATAACTTTAATTTTTTTACGGTTAACAACACATAGATCTTAAACACCAACCGGCCTGATGAGGCGGGTATAATTAAAGGGGGTAGTCATGTTTCATAGGCAAATAATTTTTTAATAGTTAATTAGTACCTATGATTTTAGACAAAATAAATTTAAATGCAAGCTTTTTAGATAAGGGAGGCTATTTCTGCCCGCAATTCGTCGATTCCTCTGTTTTTTTCGGAGCTGGTAACCAAAACTTTGACATATGCCGCCGCGTGTTTTGCGGTTTCTGCTTCGGTCGCCTGTCTTGTCTTTTCCAGTTCGGCGGCAGAAATTTTATCGGCTTTGGTCAGCACCAGTTGATAAGTCACCGCCGCTTTGTCCAGCATTTTCATAATATCCAGATCAACTTTTTTAATGCCGTGGCGGGCATCAATCAGCAAAAAAACACGTTTAAGCGAAGCGCGTCCCTGTAAATAGGCTGAAATAACCTTTTGCCATTGTCTGACGGTGGCTTCTGGTGCCTGTGCAAAACCATAGCCCGGCAGGTCGACTAAAAAAAGTCTATCATCCAGATTAAAAAAATTCAGCTGTTGTGTGCGCCCCGGTGTGTTTGAAGTTTTGGCTAACCCCTTTTGTCCGGTAACCGCATTAATCAAGCTGGATTTGCCGACATTAGAGCGGCCGGCAAAAGCTATTTCTGCTCGATCATCGCCCGGTAATTGCTCCAGCCGAGCCACGCCCAAAACAAAATTAGCGCCGCGTTTGAATAATTCTGCTGCTTGTTTAATTTGTTCAGGCGTGAACTCATCAGGCTGAAAGCTCATTATTTTACTCCGACTTTTCTCATGATTACTTTTTGCTGAATAATCGACAGGATGTTGCTTAAGGTCCAGTAGATTACCAAACCGGAAGCAAAATGTCCGAGCATAAACATAAAGATTAGCGGCATCAGCGCAAACATACGCGCTTGATCTTTATTTGCCGGTTTGGGGTTAAGCTTTTGCTGAATGTACATTGTTAAGCCCATAACAATCGGCCATACGCCGATGTCAATAAATGACGGCAGCGGAATATGCGACCAAGTGGAAATCGTCAGCGGATCAGGTGCTGACAAGTCCTTAATCCAGCCGATGAATGGAGCTTGGCGAATTTCAATCGCGATATTCAATACTTTATAAAGTGAAAAGAAAATCGGAATTTGAATCAGCATCGGCAGGCAGCCGGAAGCCGGGTTAATCTTTTCCTTGCGATACAGGTTCATCATCTCCTGCTGCAATTTAACGCGGTCATCTTTATAGCGTAATTGCAGTTCTTGAATCTTCGGTTGAACCTTTTTCATCTTCGACATGCTTTCGTATGATTTGTTGGCTACCGGGAACATGGCCGCCCGCAGTAAGGCGGCAAATAATAAGATTGCCCACCCCATATTGCCGATAACATTGTATAAAAAGTCCAAAATGTAGAAAAACGGTTTGGTCAGGAAATAGTACCATCCGAAATCGACCGCTAAATCAAATTTCGTGATGTTGAGGTTCTTAGTATATTTATCCAGCAGTTTGATTTCTTTAGCGCCGGCAAAAAAGCGGCTGCTGCTGTTGCCGACCACGCCGTTTTCAATGCTGACCGGCTGTCCGACAAAATCCGTCTGGTAAGTCTGTTCGCCGGTTTTGGCAAACTTGACGGCACTTTGCTGATTGTTATCTAAAATCAGCGCCGCAAACCAGTAACGATCGGAAAAACCGGCCCATCCGCCATTGGTCTTAAAGTCTTTTTTCTGACCATTTTTAAGGTCTTTGAATTTGATTTCTTTTAAGGTGCCGTCCATGACGCCGGTCATGCCTTCATGAACCACGCTGGAAGAACTGTTGGCCGTGTCATAATGCCGGTTGATTAAACCGTAAGGATAAAGGGTAACCTCTTTGCCGCTGTTGTTCTCTACCATTTGATCAATGGTAAACATATAATTGTCATCGAGGCTGATTTTGCGAATGAATTTCAAACCTTGTCCGTTGTTCCACTCCAAAAGGAGCGGGGTTTGCGGTGTTAAGTCGCCGCCTTTAGCCTGCCACAAAGTATCTTCATTCGGCAGACGCAGGTTTTTATCCAAGCTTATCCAGCCGAATTCGGCATAGTAAGGCGAGTTTGTGCCGGTTGGTGCCAACAATTCGACATCGCCGCTGTCGGCATCCAAATTTTGTTTGTATTTGGAAAGAGCTAATTCGTCAAAACGAGCGCCTTTTAAGCGGATTGAACCTTGAACAGAATCATTAATCACTTTAATACGCCGATCTTTGGCAGTTGCCTCTTCCAGACTTACGGCTTGGGTATCCGTTTTTTCGATCGGAGCAACTTTTACCTCTTCGGCCGCTGTTTTTACTTCAATGGTTGCGGCTTCGGGTTTAACCACGTTTTTCTTGGGGAAAAGCCAGTTAACTGCAAAAATTACGGCGATTGATAAGATAACCGCCGCATAAAGACTTTTCACTTCTTCTTTCATCAAAAACAAACTCCTTAAAAAACAATCTACTTTTGCTTATATTTATTATAATTTGCCTCCGGTGGCAAGCTTTTATCTCCGTTTATCGGATTCTTTTTCGTAGCCGGCGGCACCGGATCATAGCCGCACCCGCCCCATGGATGACAGCGCAAAATACGCTTAACCCCTAAGTACGAACCTTTAAATAAACCATGAATTTGTAACGCTTGTATGAAGTATTCCGAACAGCTTGGGCGATAACGGCACACCGCCGGAAACAAAGGCGAAATGGCTTTCTGATAAAATCTAATTGCCAGAATCATCAGTTTGCGCAACATAATCTTCCTTTACCGCCGTTTTATTTTCCGTCATCATCTTGTTTATCCGCTTCAGGGCAAATTCCATATCTTTTTGCAAATTCGCAAAAGCAACATCTTTGGTATTGTAACGGCCGATTAGCACATAATCGATTCCGTTCAGAGCCAGATGTGGAAAAATTTGTTGCGCTGCCGCCCGCAGCCGCCGTTTGGTGCGATTGCGGATGTGTGCTTTACCAAGCTTTTTAGTCGCGGTAAAACCTAAAAAACAATTGTCCTCGGGGATAACTTTATGTGGCGTGGATAAACTTTGAGCCGCTTGCAGAATTAAAGACGGAGTAACCATTTTTAATCCTTTGGCGGCTCTGATAAAATCTTTTCTTTTTTTTAAGATAAGGACTTTTACCATTTCATTATCTTAAGCAGAAAGTTTTTTGCGGCCTCTTGCACGACGGGCAGCCAAAACTTTACGACCGCCGGCAGTAGCCATACGGGTACGGAAACCGTGACGGCGCGCTCTAACCAATTTACTGGGTTGATATGTACGTTTCATTTTATTTCTCCGGTTTTATTTAGTTAATTATTTGAAATCTGACCCCATTGTCAGATTCTCGGACAGTTGACTTATAAATGCAAAAGCTTTGTCTGTCAACTTAAATTTTGTGCGAAAATAAACAGTTATTCCCACAGCCGGCCTTCGCGCAAAATCGCATTGGCGGCAGAACTGTATTCCCCGCTGTCTTGGTGGACGATTAGTCCCGGATGGATTGTCAACGGTGCTTTGCTGTCTTTGCGGGCGCGAATAATAATCCGTTTGGCGTTTTGTCCTTGTTTGGAGTAAATCGGAAAGACTTCGATTGCTCCCAGTTTTCCGTGGATGGCGCTCAAAATCGGCGCCAGTGCTTCGGCGCGGTTAACCATGTAAAAATAACCTTGCGGCTTTATCATTTTTATCATCATGGCAATCCAGTCAGCCAGCCCGTGTGCTCCGAAATTATGCGCCGTGGCTTTGCCGGTTTTCGGTGACGGCATATCGTGTTCGGCATAGGGAGGGTTGGAAACTACATGGTCAAAGCTGCAAAACGGCATGGTTGTCTTGAATATGTTTTCATTAACAAACTTTACCGCCGTAAACCCGTTGGCTTGCGCACTCATATTTGCCAACGCGGCAAGTTCCGTCTGCAATTCGATCCCGCATATTTTTATGTCGCTGTTTTTGAATTGTTCGGCAATGCACAGAGCAACAGCTCCTGTTCCCGAACCAATGTCCAAAATATTGTCGCTGTTTTTGATTTTTGCCACCGTTGCTGCTAACAGTACCGCGTCGGTTGAGGCGCGATAGCCTTCCCGCGGTTGAAAAATTTTTACTCTCTTGTCTAATAAATAATCTTCGCTATAATCAGCCATAAATTTTGCTCCTTTGCCTTAACATAGCATATTAAAAAGGTAAAAGGCTATAAAATATTTAGAATGTTTTTGTAAGTCGAAGATAAATGAATTTTGTGGACGTTTTCTTGTTGGCGTTAGCCTTGTCGGTTGATGCTTTTGTTGTTTCTTTTTCTTATGGGCTGATTATTAAAAAACGCAAAGGTGTTTCGGCCTTAAAAATCGCTTCTTCAACCGGCGCGGGGCAGTTCATTATGCCGGTATTGGGGTGGTACGGCGCGCGCAGTATCTATCATCAGATTGAACAAATCGACCACTGGATTGCATTTTTTGTCTTCTTTATGTTGGGCTTGAAAGTCATCAGCGATGCTCTGCACGAAAGCGAATGTCAGGAAAAACTCTCCAAAACGCTGAGCTTTAAGGTCGTTTTGATGATTGGCGTCGCAACGTCGATAGATGCTTTTGTCAGTGGGTCAATGCTCTTTTTTATGCAAGAACCGATTTGGATATCAGCTTTTTTAATCGGCTTAGTTACATTCATAAACTCTTTAATCGGCTTCAATTTCTGCCGGATGTTCAAAAAAGTCCCGACTTTTTATTTAGAAATTATGTCCGGACTTATTTTGATAATGTTGGGTTGCAAAGTTTTATGGGAACATACAATGGGCTAATCTAGTCTGTGTTTTCTTTCCATTCGATTCTCGCTCTTGCCAGTTCGCGGTTGATGCCGTCATAAGTGTTGATACTGTGCAGAGTGACGTTGCCGCAGCATTCGGTTTTTACTAATATTTTTTCGCCGACCAATCCTTCTTTACGAAAGTTTATTTCGATTCGTTTAGGCGTGTGGTTAAGGCGAAATTCCGGATCAACCGCTTCACTGGCCCACAGCGCGTAAACCCCGTTGTTTACATGTTTATAGAAGTCAATATCGTCAAAGCGAACTCGGAACTTGGTTTCTTCATCAATACGGCAGACTTCACCGATTTTGTCGGTAAATTCCGTCGGCAAAGCACGGGCTTCGACTACTTCGTATTCCGGCAGATTGTCCCGTAAAGATACCGGCCGTTTGCGAGTGAAATCAATCAAAACCCATTGACTGGAAGCGGCAATGATACGTTGTCCGTCTTCACCATAAACTTCAAAATCGCGGACGGCGGCAATTTTCTTTTCCAAAGCCGGCCAGGTTACGACTTTGATTTTTTCATGAATCTTGGGCAGGCGCTCAATTGCAATTTCATAGTTCGAGCCGACCCAGGCTAATCCTTTAGACAAGCAGTATTGCAGTCCCAAGCCGATTTGTTCGGCATTAATGTCGGCCATATCCTGAAAAATATTCATCAGTGTAATCAAACGCAGGTTGTTGTTGCGGTCGCTTTCATAGCTGCGGATAATATATTCTTTACTGAATTTTTGCAGTTCCATTTTCTCTTCCTTTCTTGCGCAGGTGCAGAGCGATATTAAATTTGCTTTTACATTTGCGGGCGCTTATGGTGCGTTTCAAATAACCTTCGCCGGAAGTCGGCCTTTGCCAAACTTCGGTAAAGTAGGCATAGTCATCATCATAATTCACTACCAACCATACTGCCGGTGCTGATTGCACTTTAACGATTTCCGACTTATCCAACCGAAAGACCTGATTGTTGACCGGTGTATCGGCAATCAGTTTCATGCCGATATATTCAGCCAACGGGCGAAAACTGTCAATCACAAAAAGCGGGCAGTGGGTCGGTATAAAGGTCGGGTGTGCCAAAAGCTCATTAATATACTCAAAATCTTTTAGAAAACCATGTCCGTAGCCTTGCAGTTCCGGTGCTTCCTGTACGGTTACAAATTTGATGTTATGGGCATTTAACTGTCCTTTCAGCGGGTTAAAATAAGTTCGTGCCGTAATAATACCGAAACAGTCTTTGCTGGAAGCATTAAAATAAGACCCTAAATCATTAAAAGTTCCGATAACCGCATAGTTGTTGCCAAGTTCCGCCAATTCGTCATTCGGCTTGTACAAAACCTTAATCCGGCCTTGTGCCATTCGGGTGAACGAAATGCCGTATTTAACCACCAGTTCCAGATAAGTATAAAAATCCCGATTCCCGTAAAATACGACATTTTTCTTGAGCTTCAGCGCTGCCAAAAAGGCCATAATATACATTTCGGGGTGGGTCGGATAAACCGGTATAAATATTTTGTCTTTACGCGATTTTTTTATCAGCTCTACCAGTTTTTTGAAGGTCGCCACTTCTTTAATCGCATATCCGTCTTCGTTAATGGCGCAAAAATCGGCAACCACATGATCAATTTGCCCTCGCAGTTCTTTCAGCCGTTTTAAGTTGGTAGGTTTACGAAAATAAGTGCTGCTGTCAATTTTCATATCTCCGGTGTGATAAACCGTGGCGTGGCGCGATTTTATAATCAGGCTCAAACTGTCAAAACAGGTGTGTGAAGCTGCTAAAATTTCAATCTGCAAACTGCCGATTTTTATCTTGTCGCCGTCTTTTATAATTTTAAACGGCGGGCGTCTGGTGTTGGGCAGCTGAAACTCATCATACAGTTCCTCCAAAATCATTTGCGTATAATGTCCGCCGTAAAGCGTCGGTAATTTATAACCGGCTTTCAGATAGTGGATTATGCCGTTGAGATGATCGGGGTGAGAGTGGGTAATAAATAATGCCCTTGGCATCAACTCTTTAGCGCTTAACAGTTCCCGAATATCCGGTACTGCCGCTTTGGAGTTTTTAATGCCAAGAGCATAGTGATTGTCAAATTTTCCCAAATCAACCATAATGATTGTCTGAGATGTTTTGCCGTTTGTGGTTACAACGTCAGTATATTGATAGCAGTGGCCGCTGATTTGATCAATATTATTCCCGCCCAAAGGTCTCCAATAAAGACCATCTTGCTTCATGTAGTCTGACATTGTCCTCTAAAATCTATCTAAGCTTGTTCTTTCGATATTCCGCCAGTTTAGCCTCGCGCCAGCTATTGGCTTTTTGCGCAACTGTGCGTTCAATTTCTTTTTTGTTTTTAGCATAGACAGATTCGGTTGCAAGCTTTTTTACTTTGGTTTGTGCAACATTTCCTTTAACTGTGGTGTTGCCAAACAGTTTTTCGGAAACGTCATTTTGTGCCATTTTAACTTTTTCAAAAGCCGAAACCAATTTCATTTTATATTTTTGAGCTTTATGCGGAACACTGGAGTGATATGCCATTGCGGCTTTAATCCAGTCATTGTCACGGGTTTCATAAAGATTCTTCAAAAATTTCGCACTATATTCGACATTTTTATTCGGGTCGAAAGCTTCTTCCACACTTTTGAAAGCATCTGGGTGATAAGCAAGGTTAATTTGCATACAACCGACATCGATACTTTTTACTCCGGCTTTCTGCAGACGCTTAACTTCGGCAACTGCTTCGGCTTTAGAGTTAAAAAATCTGCCTTTACCCTGTGCATTAATAGTCCATGGCCATGCCAGATTCTGCTGTTTGGCTTCATTCCATCTGCCGGTTTCGACACTTGAGATGGTGGTAAGGAGATGTTTTTTGATTTTATATTCTTTTTCGAATTTTTGTGTGGCTTCCATACAAACCAAGGCGTCATCGTGCCATTCGGAGTAAGCCTGAGCTTGTACTGGCTGAATTAACATCAGCAATATTAACAAAAACATTAAATTTTTTGATACGAAAACTCGCATCCCTCTACTCCTCAAAACGGCCACAAGAATCCCTCATGCAACAAACGTGCCAATTTCATCCTGCTTAACGGCGCTAAAATATCAATCAATAACGTTTTGAGGTTGGTTACTAAAAACTAATAAACTCCCAAATTGTTAAACCTCTATGTAATCTTAACAATTCTTGCTTATAGTTGCTAAACAAAGACTTGACGCTACATAAAATATTTGCCTCAAATCCAAAAACAAGAGGGGTATAGCACAATTAATTTTTAAAATCCAGTAAAAATTTGCCCAGGCTTTGGATAGCTTGGCTGGTATCAGCACTAACCTTTTGAAAATGTGAGTTTTTTGTCAGCTGCTTCTCATTCATGTAAAGGCTGCGATTGATTTCGAGCTGAATGGTGTAAATATTTTTTCGCGGCTGACAATAGTTGAAAGCAATATAGGCTCCCGCGTACGGGCGGTTAAACTCGACCCGATAAGTTTGAGCTTCCAGCGTACGGCTGAAATGTTCCGAAATCGGTGTCGGGCAGCTTTCGTCAAACAAAGTACAAAGACAAAAGTCCAACGCCTTGCTTTCGTTCATAATATTACAAATCATTGACGGCATTGAGTGACAGTCCAACAGCAGACAAATGCCGAATTTGCGTACGCATTTATCAACCAGTTGTTTAAGCCTTTTATGGTAGGGGTCATATACTTTGGCAATGCGCTCCATCGCTTCAAAATATGACAATTTGCCGTCATAGATATTTTTGTTTTGCGAAACAATGCGATGAATAACACCCAAGCCCACGCGACAACGGCGGCTTCCCGGAGCGGCGTTAACAACCGGTGCATCATAAAACATCGATTCGTCAATTTCGATTTTATCGCGGTTGACATCAACAAATGTCCGCGGAATATTCATGCTCAATAAGGGGATTCCGGCATCAGATGCCTTACGGACTATTTCATCGACAAAGCAGTCTTCCGACGAGCGCAGTTCCTTTTCCGACAAAACACTGTTAGCCAGAAATTCAGCGGGAAAAGTTTTGCCGCTATGCGGTGACGACATCACGATGGGATAGCGCAAATCTTTGGTGTTATACTCATCAAAGATTTTGAGCTTGTCATAGTCTATCGTAAAGTCAATTTTCTTATCTGACACGGACGGAAATCCTCCTTTCAACTTCTTAAATCTAACAAAAAAATCTTAAATATTCGCTAATGACGCAAAAATCTCTTGCAATTAAAATTCGGATAAGGTAGAAACAATGCGTTGCGGGTGTGTAGCTCAGGGGTATGAGCACTACGTTGACATCGTAGGGGTCACAAGTTCGATCCTTGTCACACCCACCAATTTTAAGGCTTTGGATTCGCTCCAAAGCCTTTTTTAGTTGCTAAAATCTAAAAATTCCATTGCCAAAGCCGTTGTAAGCTTTTATGATAAAACAAATTCAAGGAACTAACTTATGAAAATCGGTATTTTTGATTCCGGCTTGGGCGGGTTGGTCATTACCAAAGCTTTTATTAAAGCCATGCCGGAGTATGACTATGTTTATTATGGCGACACTCAAAATCTGCCGTATGGTGAAAAGACCAGCGGGCAGATACTTGCCTATACCTTAGAAGCGATAAAGTTTCTGGTATCGCAAAAATGCGGTTTGATTATCATCGCCTGCAATACGGCCACTTCCATTGCCCTGCGCTATCTCCAACAGCGGTTTATGCCCGAATATGCGCCTGATGTTAAGGTTTTGGGGGTGGTGATTCCCACCGTTGAGGAAGCCGTTTTGACCGCAGCGTCTAAGGTCGGGGTTATTGCCACTTCGGCAACGGTGCGTTCGCAAATTTATCAAACTGAGCTGCACAAAATTAAACCTGAACTTGCCGTGGAGGAAATTGCCGCTCCCAAATTGGTTCCGGCGATTGAAAATAATGATTTTGCGCAGGCGGAAAAGCTTTGCTCCGAATATGTCGCCGCATTCCATGATATCGACAGCCTTATTTTGGGCTGTACTCATTATCCGTTGGTAAAAGACTTTTTCCGGCGCGCTTTGCCTGCCCATGTGCGGGTTGTTTCGCAAGATGAGCTTATGGGGGCTAAACTTCAGGATTATCTGCGCCGTCATATTGAGATTGATATTACTTTAAGCCGCAATGCCGATTATAAATTTATGGTCAGCAACCTCAATCCTCATTATCAAAAAGTGGCGGCTTTGTTGTTTCCGGATATTCCGATTTGTGAAAGGTAAAGGAATGTCTGTTGAAATGCGCGCACTTATGGCCGAAGAAAATGATGAAGTTTATCAAATGTTTCAGGAAATACCTGCGGAAGAAGACGGATTCGAAAATCCGGCTCATGGATTGAGCCGTAATGAATTTGCCGCCTTTTGTCAGCAAGATATTGCCTATTCGCAAGGGCAAAATCTTCCTCAAGGTTATGTTCCGGCTACGACCTATGTTTTATTTGTGGATTCGCATCCTGCCGGAATTGCTAAATTTCGCCATTACTTAAATGACGCTTTGCGGCGTAACGGCGGACATATCGGTTATAGCGTGCGTCCGTCATACCGCGGCAAGGGTTATGGTAACCGCTTGTTGACGGAAGTTTTGAGATTCGTAAAATCACAAGGAGTTGATAAGGCGCTTTTGACTATCAGGGAATATAATACCCGTTCCCGCAAAGTATGCGAACACGGTGGCGGCGTATTGGAAAAAATCGTCCCCGGACAAGATTTTAATGAATGCTTTTATTGGATAGATGTCAAATAACAACAAAGCCTTGGTTCTAATGCCAAGGCTTTGTTTTTTGCCGCTGATTTTTAGCAGGATTGTTCAAACTCGCGTTTCAGGTCGCGATCAAAAATGCTGCGGATAGTTGCTTTAATGTCGGCTTTTTCATAAACAACTTTATAAAGAGCCTGACAAATAGGCATATCAATGTGCTGTTCATCTGCAATGATTTTAACGGCTTTCAGTGTCGGCACACCTTCGGCCAGTTTCCCAAAATCTTCACCTTTGGCAAATTTTTCACCAAAGGTACGATTATGGCTGTATTGGGAGAATAGTGTCGCTTCATAATCACCCAAGTGTGCTAAACCATAAGCCGTCATGGGGTTGCCGCCAAAATGCTTAATAAAACGCCCGACTTCGACCGGCGCGCGTGCCATCAAAGCCCCTTTCAAGCCATACCAGCCCAGCCCGTCCAAAATGCCGGCGGCAATACCGATAACATTTTTCAGAGCCGCTCCGATTTGGTTGCCGATTAAGTCTGAACCGTAATACAAGCGGATAAGGTCGCTTTGCAGGGCTTTAATCAACATATCTTTGGTCTTTTCTTCCAGACTGTCGATAACGGCGCATGACGGAACTTTTTTCATATAGTCCTGAACATGTCCCGGTCCGGCCAAAACCGCAATGTGAATATCCTGTTTAATCTCTTCTTTCATCACGTCATACATAATTTTGGCGCTCGGTTCTTCCAAACCTTTCATCGCCAACAAGAATGTTTTGCCGTTAATGTTATAGGCATTAAGCTCTTTGCACAGACCGCGGAAATATTGGCAGCCGATAGAGATAATCACAATATCATTTTTCAGCACTGCCGCTAAGTTGTTATGCAAAGTCATGTTATCCGACAAGCTCAAGTAAGAGTTTTTACGGGTATCACGCAGCTCAATAAAGTTTGGTGAGGTCGGAATATCATACATATCGACATCAAACCCGCAATAATTAGCCGCATACCAGCCCAGAAAAGTTCCCCAGCGCCCGCAGCCGATTAACGATAATTTTTTCATAAATAATCCTCTATGTTGTTTCAGATAATAACTAAGCTTTAGCCTAAAAAAGCTTTTGTTGCAATATGAGAGTGATAAAAACACACAATCAACGGAAAATTGCGCTTAGAGTGAACCTTTTTTAGCCCGTTGGCGGGTGACGATAGCGCCGATATGGTCAAATTCTTCAAAGGAGTGATAAGCATAATCAAGACTTTTTTTATCCAAATCATAAAACACCTGATTAGCTAAGGATTGAATTGCATTGTCAATGCGTTTGAATGCCGAATTATAATCTGCATTATAATTGTTCTTGGTTTTTTTCTTAACAATATCATGGTAGGCGGAAATAACTTTAGCGGTTTCATCAGCTGAATTGGCATAGCCTTTCTCTTCAAAGTCACGCATAATCCGTGCCGTTGTTTGATAAAAGCACTTATTTGTCAAAATACTACGCTGTTTTTTGTTATTACTATCAATTATCATTTCATATAATCCATAGTTTTCCGTAAAAGCCTGTCTAGCACAAAATAATTAAAAATGCAAGCTGTTTAGCTTAACAACACTATCATATTAGCAGATTTAATTTAATTAAATCTTAATTTCAAGCCGCCCTGACAAAATGTTGGGGTTGAAAGCGCGGCGGTAGTTTATATATCAAGCCTCAAACAAGGAGGATAAAGAGATGACGGAAGTTAACTTAACGCTTGATACGGCCAAATTTATTAATAAATTAGCTGCCGGCAGCACCACGCCGTTATATGAATTGACGCCTGAGCAGGCAAGGCAGGTTTTGTCGGATGCTCAGTCACAGCCGACAGCTCGTCCGGATGCCGATGTCGATGATATAAAAATTCCTTTGCAAAGCGGACAAACTTTGGCGGCTAAAATCGTCCGTCCGCGCAAAGCACGTAAAATTTTGCCGGTAATTTTTTATATCCATGGCGGTGGTTGGGTTATGGGTGATGAGCATACGCATGACCGGCTCTTGCGCGAGTTGGCGGTGGGAGCGGAAGCGGCAGTTATTTTTCCGGAGTATCCGCGTTCGCCGGAAGCCAAATATCCGCAGGCTTTAATGGAGATGTTTGAGGCTTTGCAATATATAGCGCATAATGCCGAAGAATTGAACTTAAACGCCGGCAAAATCGCTCTCGCCGGTGACAGCGTCGGCGGCAATATGGCAACGGTTTTGGCTCTGATGGCCAAGGAAAACAATCGTCCGAAAATAATTTTTCAGCTGCTGTTTTATCCGGTTACCGATGCGAATTTTGATACTGTTTCGTATAATGACTATGCGCAAGGTCCGTGGTTGACCAAACCGGCTATGCAGTGGTTTTGGGATGCCTATGCTCCTGATCCGCGGCAGCGCACCGAAATAACCGTTTCTCCGCTGCAAGCTGACATCAGCCACCTTGAAGGATTGCCGCCAACCTTAATTATTACCGCTGAAAACGATGTTTTGCGTGATGAAGGTGAAGCTTATGCCCGCAAGCTGATTGCTGCCGGTGTCGATGTAAGTGCGGTCAGAATTAATAATACTATTCACGATTTTGTGATGCTTAATGCTCTGGCAAAGTCTAATCCGACGCGTTTGGCGATTAGTCTTGCTTCCACCGCTTTGCACAATGCTTTTTATCAAAAACATTATCGTTGCCAATAGGAGCGGAGTTATTAAATATTTTACTGGATTATTTGGGGCTTGAGTTGCACAGGCACTCATTGGCTATGCCAACCGGCGTTCTTTCGCCCGCCTTTCGCTGGTAGTCGAACCCTTTTCTCCAGGGTTCAAATCCCGCTCTCCACAAATTTAAACCACAAAACCTGCCACAAGGGCAGGTTTCGTGTTTTAATGGCGGATAGACAGGGATTCGAACCCTGGATACCCTTTGGAGGTATACACGATTTCCAATCGTGCGCCTTCGACCACTCGGCCATCTATCCATTATCTTAGGTTCATAATGTGCCAAACTTAGCTTAAGAAAAATATTTTTGCAACAACTTTTTGCAAAAAATAAAGGCTCAATTTTGAGCCTTTATTTCGAGAAACGAACAATTATTCACCTTTTTTGATTTTATCGATTAATTCGCGCACCGACGGTACACCGTTACGATACAGCGGATCGGTTGCAAAACGATAAACCTGATGTCCGGCAAACAGCAAATTGTCTTTGATATTGCCGTTGTGGCTGACATCATACAAAGTTTTATGAATACAATATGAACGTGGATCGGGCAAACGTCCTGAATGCCCTTTGGCTTGTGACCATGATGAAAATTGACACTGTGACAAACAGCCGACGCAGTTTTTCCGATCTTCTTTCATCTGTTTCCATTCGTCCGGAGTTAAAAATACTACGGTTTCATCAGGCGTTTCTTTGATTTCCGTATATCCGGAATTAATCTGATTAACTGCCTTTTCCGCATCTTCGGGTTTAATGAAAATCATTTTGGTTTCATTAATGTTCAGCGGGTGCGAGAAAGTGTCATTGGGTTCGGTTCTGAATTCGACTTCGCCTTGTTTGCGCCGCATCAGATTTTCCAAAAAGGTATTTTTTATTGCCGATGAGAAAAATCCGGTCGGGCTGAATTTTTGTAAAATTACATCGCCTTTTTTCAGCTGCAGCATCAAACGTTTCCATGCGTCACTGACAGGACTTTCTTTGGTGATCATCGGGCGGGTGCCGAATTGGAAGGCAATTTTGCCGATTTCGGGATTGTCGATGTAGTCTTCCCATTCGCTAAGCGACCAAACGCCGCCGGCCAAAATAATCGGGCGATCGCTCAGTCCCAATTCATTCATAACTTTGCGCAGTTCTACAACACGCATATATGGTGTTTGCGGCTTGGTCGGATCTTCGGCGTTTGACAAACCGTTATGTCCGCCGGCCAGCCATGGGTCTTCATAAACCACGCCGCCCAAAAACTCGACAAACTTGTTATAGGCTCTTTTCCACAAAACCTGAAAAGCGCGTGCCGAAGACACAATCGGGTAATAATAAACGCCGAATTTAGATGCCAATTCGCCCAAATGATACGGCAGTCCCGCTCCGCAGGTAACACCATGGATTAAACCTTTGGCTCTTTCCAGAACTCCGGTCAAGATTTGTTCCGAACCGGCTAATTCCCAAAGCATATTCATATGAATACGACCATTGCCGCCGGAAATTTCATGTGCAATTTGCGCTTGAGCCACTCCGCCTTTGATTGACTGTTCAACCATTTCATTGTGGCGTTCTTTGCGGTCTTTGTTAAAATATTTTTCCAAGATAACATTGCCAAGCTTATCGTAATAATCAGGGCTGACACCGGAAAATGTACCGACACAGTTTTCGTGCGCCCATGCGCCGCTGCTGCGTCCGTCGCTGGCATTAATGCCTTTACCGCCTTCAATCAGCGGATAGACTTCTTTGCCGGAAATCATAATCGGGTTTAATTTTTTCAATATTCGTGTCCTTAAAATTTAGGTTAACCGCTTATTTTTATAACAATATTACGGTGCCAAATCAAGCAGATTCTTAGGGATATCATTAACTGAAACCAAAGCGATAATCGTGCATATCAGGGCATAAACCTGCAACATATCGATAATTGTTTTATTTTGCAGCAGCGGAACATCTTGCTCAAACTTGTGGAAAAGTTGGTGGATGCCCAACAAGGCTAAAGTCGTGATAATCGCCTGCACCCCTAATCCGATTTCTTTTATGGCGTCGGCAAACGGCTGCAGCATTTTGAACAAAAAGGCAAAAAACAACATATACAGCGCCATAATACCCCAACCCAATTGTTGCATTTTATTATTTCGCGCCAGTTTTTCTTTTTTGTTTTGTTCGTTCTTTTCCGTCGAAAGCTCGCTGACTTCAATCCCGCGGATTTTTTCCGGTCTGTAAAATTTACTGCGGATATGGTTCATATCGGCATAAAATTTTTCTTCGCTCATGCATAAGCCGCAGCCTTTAGTCGTAAAATACACATGGTTATGATTTTTTTTGCATTGCTTAAGGTTGTGCATCAGTTTCCATAGATGTTCCTGCCATTCATAAGCGCTCGGGCGCTCGCTTCCCTTGGTAAACGCGCGCTCAAACAGCTCCAGTGTTTCTTTGGAGAAGTATTCGTGAATACTGTACGGGTGCGGGGCTTGATAGCTGTCCGGCCACAAACCGTATGCATAATGATATTTTTCAATTCTGTTTTGGATGGTCAGCATTTCACCGTCATTTTTGCGCGGGACGCCGGAAAAAGGGTGAATGCCGTTGTTCAGCAGGCGGAAAATAATTACTGCTAAAGCAAACTTATCCTGCTCTTCGCCCATTTCTTCGCACGATTGATTCATCCCTTCAGGATAGATGTATTCTTCACTGACAAATTCTGCCGGATAACGCGTGTTTTCACCTTTAATGGAAAATCCGTCGCAATCCACCATGGCAACCAACATATTGTCTTTATAGACCGACACATTGGAGGGCTTAAGGTCAACGATATAGTGTCCGCATTTGTGTAGGGATGTTATCATTGACGCCACATTATAGGCCGCAAAAATCCGGTAGGCGTATTTTTCGGACAATTTCAGTTTTTGGCGAATGGCTTTCTGCATCAAATGGTCAAGCGAAACCGCCGCTTCCATATTTATCAGCGGCATCATATAGCCGACGCAAAAACCTTGCTCATCTTCCAAAATAGCTTCCGGCCACGCAATTTGCGTATATTGAACGCCGTCGTTTTCAACCGGAGCAAAATTAGGCTTATTGAGCAGCATAGCCTCAAGTTTTTGCCGGTTGGTTTTACTCTTTTTGCGATTATGAAAAATTTTGGCCACATAACCGGGCTTTTTTTCCACCAAATAAATTTTGCCGGATGCGCCGCCTTTGTTTATCATTTGCCCGAGCGTAATTTTGCCGTATGAGCTGTCGGCGTAAATTGCATTAAAAGTTTGCTGTTCGTTTTCGCTTTCAATCATTGTATCATTGCCCATACCAAAGTTTTATCATCGGGATTAAGTTTTTGTGCCTTAGGCATATTTAAGGTATTGGTTAAGGCTCTGGTGGCCTTGTTTTTGACTTTTTCGTCTTTTAAAAAACTGTTTATCGGCAAAATAAAGTTTTTTTCAATATCCTGATAATCGCGCGTAAACGAAAAGTTGGTTAACCCGTCGCTCATCAAAAAAATCGAGCTTGCACTTTCAAAATTGGTAAAGCGTAAATTTTCAGCCCAGGCCATTTGGGTGAAGAAAAAAGTTTCACAGCTGAAATTACCGTTTTCGGGGCGGGAGGCAATAAATTTATGGCCTTCATCATCTTGCAATGCAATTGCCGCACCGTCGCCGATATGAAAAAATATTCCACGGTTTTGATGATAAACCATTCCCACTATTGTGGCGGCAAAATCGGCCAGCCCAGCTTCATTTTTGCCTTTGTTCAAGCGGTGGCGCATTAGTTTTTGTCTGGTTACGGCAATTGCGCGGCTGATATTGTTTTCAATATCCTTAAACGATGAGTTTTTTAATAAGTCGCAGAGTGTTGTGCATACGGTTTTAGCTCCGATTTTGCCATATTTAGCCGAACCGGCGCCGTCAGAAACAATCGCTACCAAATTTTTGCCGTGAGCATGCCCAAAACAATCCTGACACGGCAAATCTTTATGCCGATGCATAGCTCCGGTTACGCTCGCTGCAACAATGCGGATATTTGGCTTATTTGTCTTCATCCCACTCGCCGGTATCTTCCAAAAGGTCGGGAACATTGGGTGCAGCTTTGGAAATACACGAAACGCTGCGGCTCAGCCACAGGAAAAACTCCGTGAACTTCAGGCCGGTCAGACGCTTGGGCGAGATAGTCGAAAAACGTGCCAGTTTTTCCAAATTTGCTCCCTGAGTACCGACGGCATGAATAACAACTTTTTTGTTATCTTGGGCATAACGGCATTTTTCAGCCACCATTTCCCAGTCATAATCTGTCGGTTCTCCGTCGCTGATGAGGAAAATCCACGGCCGCTTAGAGGTAATGCCGCAGCTGTCATAAAGGCATTTTTGTTCTTCAATTTTTTTCAGCGCCAAATCCATGGCTTTGCCTAAGGGCGTTAGGCCGCCGGCTTCCATGGTCGGGGCTTGAAAATTCATGGCATCAATCCAATCGGAGGATATTACGGCTTCATCTTTGCCGAAAGCTTTAATAATCAGTAATTGCACCCGCGAACTGGCGTCAATATCTTCCTTAAGCTCTTTTTCCAAGGCTTTCAGTCCGGCATTGAGTTGTTTAATCGGTTCGCCGCGCATAGAACCCGAACAGTCCAAAACCAACACGCAGGGTGTTCGCTCATTGGCATTATCGGCAAATTCCACATAAGGAATCATTTCATTTTCAATATCTTTGTCAGCAATCATTGCAACCTCTTAACAAACATAAAAAATCAGCGTCGCGGATAAGTGTGCGGGTAGCCGCTGTCAGGGTAAGGCGAGGGGGATGAAAACCGTCCGCAGGCGCTTAGCCCCAAGATTCCCAACAATCCGATTATCAGAAAAAACTTTTTCATATACCATTCCTTTACTTGTTTAGTCTTATATTATAACTATATCCTGACAAGGGTTAAGTAAAATTTAAGTTATACAGAGGGAAGATGTTAAAAAAATATATTGCGTTGCTTTTGGGGCTTTTCTGTTTTGTCGGTTTTGCTCAGGCCAAAGGGCTTAATATTTTTGCTTATCCCCGAACTGCTCCGCAAACCCCGATTTACAATTCGTATGGCAAAGAAGTAAAAATCAGTGATTTTGCCGGAGATTTTCTTTTAATAAATTTTTGGTCGCGCCATTGTATTCCGTGTATTAAAGAACTTGGAAAGCTCAACACGTTTTCGTTGCAAACCCGTGATTCGGGCATCAAAACCATTATTGTTTCGCGGGCTGATGAATGGGTTAGTGTTGACGAACAGCAAAAATTTCTTGCTAAATTCAAGGCGCAGGATTTAGATTTCTATCTTGATAAAAAAGGCAAATTGACTGAGGATTTCGGCATTTTTTCTTCGCCGCACACCGTTATTGTTAATAAGAAAGGCGAGGAAATCGGGCGAATTCGCGGTTCGGCCGATTGGGATGATGAAGATGTTATTGCCTACATTTACAAAATCAAGGCGCAATATGGTGAAGGAAACAACTCGCAAGATGACTAAATTTTATATTTCATGGGATGAATTTCACACCGATGTCAAAACGCTTTGTGCCAAGCTGAAAACCCGTAAGACCTTTAAGCGGATTATTGCCGTTGCCCGCGGCGGATTAATTCCGGCCGGCATTGTTGCTTACGAACTTGATATTCGTCATTGTGAGGCGGTCAATATGTGCAGTTATGACCATGACAGTCGTCGCGATGATAATGAGGTTAAACTGGATATCGGACTTACTGATGTCGATGCCGACACCCTGTTTATTGACGATTTATCTGACAGCGGCCGCACGGTGCAGATTTTGCGGCAGCTGTATCCTCAGGCCTGTTTTGCAACTGTTTATACCAAACCGTCAGGACAAAGCGCGCCTGATGTCTATGCTCGCGCCTTGCCTGATGAATGGGTGGTTTTCCCGTGGGATGTTGATTAATCCCTACAAATCAGAAAATAAAGGCATTCCCTGTGCCATACGAATCATTTGTGTTTCAATCGCTGTTCCCAAATTCAATTTTCCGGCCTTAATGATTCCGCGAACCTGATCGCCTTTGGTTGTGTTAGGATTGGCAAACAGATAGGTTGCCTGCGGTTTTTTGATAGTGGTTCCCACAATATTTTGGTGCAAAACCGCTAACATTCCGCGTGAGAACAAATCATAAGCCAATTCTTCCGACATATTAGCCGCCGCGGCATATTTCACGACTGATGTAATGGCATCTGTAACGTTGTTGGCGTGAATGGTGGAGAGTACGAGGTGTCCGGATGTCGCAGCTCGCAAAACCTCGCTGGCTGTGTCGGGAGTTCTGATCTCGCCCACCAAAATATAGCGCGGGCGTGAACGCAAAGCCGATTTCAGCGAAGCCCCCCAATCGCCGTTGTGCGGAATAGTTTGTTTGCACAAACCCAAAGAACCGTTTACTGATTTATAAACCCCGTCCAGCGGTTGTTCGGTCGGGTCTTCAATGGTGTATGCAAATCCACCTTCCTGCAGCAGATATTCGCGTAGTAATGCCGAAACCGATGTGGTTTTACCGGCGCCGGTCGGTCCTGACCACAGGATTAAGCCGGAAGCCTGTGCCAAACGCAATAAGTAAATTTCCAATTCATGGCTGTATCCAAGAGTGCGAAAAGAAGGGGTTTGTGCCGGCATCTTACGCGCACAATATTGAATACCGTAAAGCGATTCCGTGCGTTCGACCCGATAAAAAATCTTGTCATAAATTATTGAGTAGCTAGGATTATTATGATCCCAAGAACTTTCCAATAACTGGAAGAAAGTGTTAAAATCTTCCGGCTCAAACAGCATTAATCCGCTTCGCGAATTGCGATCGGGGATATATGCTTTTTTTTCGGGAGTAATATAGATATCAGAAAATTTTGTTTCTGTAATAGTAGCCATTTCTCAACCTCATTAATTTATTCAAAATGCCAAATAATGGTATTGTTTGTGTGGCAGCATTTTTTAGTCGCTTCATTGCTTATCGGCAGTTGGTTGCTGGTATCATTCCAGCTGAAAGTTTGTTGGTTGACGTTGTCGCCGATTGTAATGGCGGAAACTCCCATCCAAAATTGCTCGCTAAATTTAAATGATGCCAATTCCCGACATTGCTGTTTACTCAGGTTTTTATATACAATGTCAAAGTTTCTTGCTCCCGGCATCAACATTTGTCCTTCAACTCCGTTTCCGACCAAGACTTCCGTAGCAAAAAAGTTGCGCAGTCCTTCCGGCTTTAACATACTTTGCGGGGCAATGCTTTTGTCCTTGACAGCTGTGGTGTTCAAGCCCCAATAGTCCGGTCGATTTTGATAGTGTCGGCGTATATTGGCGTTTAACTGTTCAAGCTCCTGTGCGGCTGTGGTTGTGCCGATGTCTTGTGTGCTGAAAATAAATACGCTCAATCCCCATACCGCCAATACCGCTAACAAAATTACGGTAATTATTTTATTAGATTTGGCCAGTTCCTGTGCTTTTAATTTTAATAAGGTTATAACCATTTTGGCTTTTGCTTTCATTTTAAGCACTCCCCATACCGCTGGTGATTTGGTCTTGCATGTCGAATGTGCCCATAACCGCCCAGGCAATAACTCCGCCGATTGCCAACAAAGCAACCATGTTTAAGATTCCGGCTCTTTCCTCAATCATATAAACAGATTCATCCAGCCATTCATTGGCCAAATTATCCAACGCTTCTTCAAAGTTATCCAATTCGGAGTAAATTTTCAAATCGCTGATAATTTCTTTATCGGGAAAATTTAAGCCGGTTTTGGCCAATGCTTGTCCTAAGTTATCACCATTGTTTACAAATACTAACGTCTTGTCGATGCGTTCTTTCAGATATTTACTGGCATCACGGCGTAGAGCGCGCAAAGCGGTTGAAACCGGTGTTCCGCCTTTAACCAAAGCCGAAAGCGCCAACAGCCAGCTGATGCCGGTAAAAATTTTGTATAATGACCAAGGCGGCAGGTTGTCAAAAACAGCTCGTACTTTTCCGGTCCAAATCCCGATAGTAAAATAAATTACCGCCATCGTTACCGGCAATGAGGCAAATGCCACTATCCAGTTGTCTTTAATCCACGCCGACAAGTTGACCAAATCGGCTGCCATTCCGCGCCAAATTACGTTTGGTGCGGCATCAATCATTGGCGGCACCATATAAACACCGATAGCATAAATAATTAAAACCGCCATCATCATCAAAAACGCCGGATATGCAATCGCACCGATAATCGGGCGGATCATTTTGGTTGAACCTTCGGTAACCTTAATCAGGTTTAATAATGCGCTTTCCAGGTCTGACACATCGCCGACTGACAACATCAAACGTTCGCGATCAGGCGCCCAGCCTTTGAGCGCATCTGAGAACGGCATACCATTGTTAAGGGCTTTGCCCCAAGCGGCAATAGCAATGGCCAGTGGTTCTCCGGGGTTTTTCCCGCCATTGCTGGCGCCGTCGTGTAACATATCCAACGCATCCATTAAGGAGAAACGGTTTTTCATCAGTGATGCTATTTTACGATAAAGCTTTAAGCGTGTTTTGTTCGAAAACAGCATAATCATTTTGGCGTAATATTCTTCAACCACGTTAAGCTTGTGCATCGCTTTTTGCAAAGATTGATTTTTTCTAATGTTTTCAGCCATATCAGTTCCTTAATATACCGGACGCTGGTCTAACAAACCGCACCAACGTTCAATTTCTTCCAAGTCAATATATCCTTTGAGCATCCGCTCAATTGCCGCGTCTTTTAAGGTTCTGCCGTTCAAATCGCTTGTCCAATAGTCAATAGCTTTACGGGTTTCACCTTTAATCATCAGTTCCAAAAACATCGCGTCGGGCAGAATAATTTCCGGCACGCTCATACGTCCTTTAATGCCGGTGTTATTACAATATTTACAGCCCGGTCCGCGAATATAAGTATTTTCCATACCGAAGTCGCCCAATGCTGTCCGCAGGCGCTTAACTGATGGCAAATCCAATCTGTCTTTTACGGAGATGCGGCAATGCGGGCAAAGTTTGCGGAACAAACGTTGTGAAATCAAACCCTTCATCAATTCGGGATCTAAAAGCTTAAAGGTTTCAACTCCCATATCGCGGAAACGAGTGATAATCGCCGGAGCGGAGTTGGCGTGCAGCGTACTCCAAACCCCGTGTCCGGATAACGCGCCCTTAAAAGTTAATTGCGCCGAGGACAACGAACGTATCTCGCCCACCATCATAACATCAGGGTCGGAACGCAGTGCCGCGTTTAGGGCTTTAGTAAATTGTTCTTCCTTTTCTTCCTCGGTGTTTGCGTTGGTAACCGGCATTTGCCGCGCACCGGGAATAGGGTACTCCGGCGGATCTTCCACCGTCAGGAGGTTAATTTCGTAGTTCTTTTCTTGCAGCAGCTTAATCATATTACGCTGCAGAGTGGTCGATTTTCCTGAACCGGTAGGTCCGGCCACAATACTCAACCCGACCGGAACAGCCCGCAGGCGGTAAAACAAATTTTCTTCATATTCGCCAAAACCCAATGACGCCAAATCACCGCTGCCGTCAGGGTTGTCATCGGCGTATAGCAAACGCATAACCAAATATTGTGACCCGAAAGCAATTGGGTTAAATTGCAAACGAATAGCCAAAACATTGTGCGGCAGCATCAGCTTGCCTTTAGAACCGCGCAATGGTGTAGAACCAAGTTTTTGCGCGCCTTGAAATTCGTTTTGCGCATAGTTGGAGTCCGAAATATCCGCCGATGCAAATGCTGCACGCACAAATAATTCACCCCAATCTTTATTATATTCCATTTCGGTTTGCATCATACCATTCACACGGAACATAATTTGAGTATTGTCTGCCACAATAACGTGAATATCGGAAACGTGTTTGGATGCTGCTCTTGCCACCACATTGACAAAGTCTTTTTGCATTTGCAGTTGGTCAAGATCGCTGTCTTCCGAAACTTCAATAGCAGCTTGCGCGCGTTCGCCGATACCGTAAATCGCGTTTAATTCATTTTGTGAAACGTAAATCGGCTTACCGATGCTTAATTTCTTTTTACGGGCTAAAACCTCAAAACTAAGTACGCGTCCGTCAAATTTGTGGGTTTCAACGACCAAAAAGCGTCCGTCGCTGAACAACGCTAACAATCGTCTGGTGTCATCATTAATTATCAACGATGAACCGGGCAAGGTCAACAGCCGGTTGCCGTTAGAGAAATATAAGTCAGTGATGGTGCTTTTTTTAGCGTCTTCCTGATTAGCTGAAGTGCTGCCGTTTTGTTCAGAACCGCTTGAAGCGGCACCCGTTTCGGATGTCGCTTCAGATTTGTTTTCTAATTCTGAATTTTCTTCGTCAGCCATTTTCCTACCTAGCTATCATATCCTTTCCCATACCGGGGATTGTGTCACTGCTGATAAAGTGGTGTTCCTGGGCTTTTTCTTCTTGCTGAGCTGCAGCGCCTTCTTTAATGGCTATGTTTGACGGTGTTACTTCCAACGGTAAAACTCCGCCGGCGGCAAAATAAAGGTAATCTTTAATGCCGTTTTTGTCAGCCCGAACATAAGTTGAGGTAATTTCATCAACAATGTGCCCGCTTTGCAGACTTGTGCCTTTGCGAACATAAAACGGATTGCCGTCTTGATTGATTAACTTGGCAATTAACTCGCCGTTTTGTCCTCTGATTTCCATTACAGCATACATATCAGCCAGTCTTAACTCTTGTGTTGCCTGAGCAGTCCCGCCAACACCGGCTTTTACACCATTTTCTCCGTCTTCACCTTCGGCAAACGGATTTTGTTTAGCCATCAATTCTTTTTCCTGCGCCTCAATACGCGCTTTCAAAACCGTGATCTGTGTTTGCAGGTCAGCAACATTTCTTTGATATGCCGCCTTAACTTCCGCAGCTTTACTGCCGGCGTGGATTATCGCGGTTTTAAGCGAACTCAATTTATTTTTTGAGTCTTGCAAAATACGTTGATTCTCTTGGCGCAGGTTTTCAATTTGTTCATAAACATGAGCATTGGAAGCTACCCATTTTTGGTTTTCTTCCAACATTTTGTTTTTATAGGAGTTAAGCAGTTTTTCCTGCCGTACTTTTTCGAAAGCAATGTCCATTTCACGCAGTTTTTGCTGTTCAGTCACAACTTTAGCTTCTTGTGCCTTTTCCCATTCGATTTTTTCGCGACGTTTTGTTTCTTGCTTTTCCTGTTCCTGCTCAACTGCTAATTTACGTTGATTCTTAATCGCTTCGATTTCATTTTTAACTTTTTCACGGCGCAATTCCAAATCTAAAACGGCAGTCTGCTTTTCCAAATTAGACATGGTCGAAAAAACATTATCATCAAGAGCCGCAAAATCTTTAGTGCCTAAAATTCCGCCGCTGTTGTTTGTTCCCAAAGATGGTTTAACCAAAGATAAACTGTCTTCTTCAGGCGCCGGCAGATTAACTTTAACCTTAAGCGGCGTGTCCGCCGGTTTGCTGCGCGTCGATACAACGTGCTTAGCCGGAGTTTCTTTTTCCAGTGGTACACTACGATCATTGTCGTCATCAAACAACGAAACTTCATCGGGAATATCTTTGAGTGCCGGATCTTCATCAGTAGCATTTTCCGATAACATGACCACACCTTGGGCATGAACCATATTTACTTCGCTCAATCCGAGAATAAGTGTTAAAGCGGTTAAGCCAAATATATTTCTAAACTTATAAGACATAGATTATCCCCTCGTAATTCCAAGTTTGGGTAGCCGGCGTATATATAATAGTTTTAATCTCAAGTCCTGAATATTTTGTTAACATCGGTATCCAGGTTAACGGATTATAGCGTGAATCTAATCGAAACTGCAACATACGGTATACAGTACCGCGCGGCGAAGTATAGGTTGTAATCGTATGGCTGATCGGATAGCCGATAGCTTGAAACGTATCATTGATTTCATTTTGCAAATCGACCATATTCTTGCTGGGTGGTGAAGAAATCGGTTCCGCCTTCTCAAGTGGCAAACTGCTTGACACCGTGTTGCCTCCGGCATCAAAATTAAAACCTGATAACGGCAAACCGCTGTCTTCCAGGGCTTTTTTTGCCCATGACAAACGACCGACATTGCGTGTCCAAGAAGTCGCTACTCCGCCGGAATTGCAGGTCAATGTTCCAATAGTCCATCCCGGCGGCATAATTTTGACCAAACTCTCGATTTTTTCGAAACATTGTGTCATCATATGCGTCGGATCGACCAGCGTTTCCCAAGGTTTGATTTCCGGTGGCAGCTCTTCTTTCGGCTGCACTATCTTAGGCTTCACCGGCACAACCACCGGACGGATCGCCGGCGTCAAAAAGATATGATCAATCAGGCTTGAAAGCAGCCACAAGCCCAAACCGGCTGAGACGACGACTACCAACAGCAGCTTCGTACCTCGCAAAGCCTTGATCTTTTGCAGCTTTGACTTTGCACCGCGCGCCAAAATATCGCCTAAATCAGCCTCTTCAGTCTCTTCAATACCCCATTCCTTAGGGGCAATTTTTTTACCCCAATCCGGCACGGCTAACATTGACATAAACTGGTTTTTAGCTTCTTCCTCGCTCAAAAACAGCATATCACCGTCGGATAAGATGATATCGTTACGAATACAGGTATACCACCAGCCTTGTTGGGTCTTAAATACGGCCACATACGATCCGATATTGGACATTGCCGTTGCTAATGAAACTGCGGCTACGGATTCCCCGCTGCGATAACCTTCGTGTGAAACGCAAATACCAAACTGAGGAGCTTTGCCGCCTTTAATGCAAAACAAGTCTGCCCCTTCCAAAACACCGGCGGAAGCGTCTTCAACTTCTTGAAACGGATCACTGGCATTTTGCAGCGGTTGCCAAAACAAGCTGGTAGCATAGCGCGTTCCGTCAACGGTAATTGATGTCCCGAAAGACCGTTGGTTTGAACCGCTGTCATAATCATCTTCTACCAATCTGGCTTCTTCAAGCACTGGCATTCTCCTCTATATTATCAATTCATGCCCATTCTGGATTCCGGCGACAACGGCGTTTCCAAGACTACCGGCGTCAGCAAGATAACCAAAACGCTGCGTGTTTTGGTTGCGCTGGCCGAACCGCCGAGCAACGAATTTTCGGCTGAGCCTGTTCCTTCTTTTTGCGTATTGCTGGTTACTTTTTCAAATCCTGTCAAAATCAATGATTCGCCTGATGTCAAAGCAACCTCTTGAGTAAATCCGCGGGTTTCGACTTTCGGGTTTTGAATATATTGGTTATCATCTTTACTGCCGAATTCAACTTTTTCCAATGAAATCAAATCTGACAAGGTCATGTTAAACATAACCAGCATCCGACCGTGTTCCAAAATACGCGGCAACACATCCATGGTAAAGCCGGTTTCAACTTCATCGGTTGTAACTGAGATATCATAGTTGTTACCATCCGTACCGCTGTTGGTTTTGGTCATTTCCGCGATATAGTTTTGTTTTTGGGTAACCTGAATCGGTGCCGGTTTGTTGTTAAGCGTGGTAACCGTGCCGCTGGTAACTAAAGATGTTGTATCTCTGGTTGACAAAGCTTTAACCGCCGCATCGGCAGACCAGTTCTTTTTCAAAATACCCCAGGTTACACCATTGGCAATTGACGATTGTGATGAGGTCATAACACTGGAAGAACCGGCAACACCTAAAGTGGTAACGCCGTCGCCGAATGTTGCTTTCAAGTCCAGACCATAAGTGTCGTTATCCGAAAGTGATACCTGCAAAATCTTTACGCTGATGGCAACCTGACGCGACAAACGAATGTTTTGCTCATTAACATATTTTGCCACTTTCTTGATATCCGACGGAGTTGCCGTCAAAGTAATCGTACCGTCAGACGGTGATGTGGTCAGGCGGGCATCGGTGCTGATCATTGAGGTAATGCCTTTCTCAATGTTGCCCCACATTTCCATATCAGCGCTGTTAGACTGCGAAACACTGGAGCTTCCGCCGCTGCCTGATTGGCTTCCGCCAACCGAAACTGACAAGCTCGGTTTTGTCGGCAAGCTGTAAAGTACAAAAGTTCTGGTCACATATTTATAGAAGTGAATTTCCTTCTTTTCATATTTCCACCAAATACCGAAACGCGATGAAATTTCATCCAGTAAACCGCTTAACGGACCTTGATATGAAACTAACATCTTATCCGGTGTCGCCCAATCGGCATTAACCGTATCTGGGGTCGGAACATTGCCGGAAGCCTGTGACTTAACTTCCTCTTCCATTTGTGACGAATAGCGTACACCAAGCGAAGTGGTCTTATTAATCATATCGCCGATTTCATAAAGCGTAATCGGACGATTGCTGACCAAAGTAATACCATTTTTAGTTTCCAAATAAGCCGGCAGCGGTTCGCCCTCATATTCAATCTCACTGGTATCGCCAAGCCAAATGTCGTCTTTAACCTTAATTAAGTCTTCGTTAGCGACGGCTGTCGGGATTTTGGCTTCTTCCTTAAGCTTGGTTGTGGCCTTAACTTCGCGATCAATGGTCGCGTCCATGCTGGTAGCAATGGAGCAAGAGGCAACCAATGCGGCTAATACTGCGCCTAAGCTGATTTTATTCCAATTAGTTATATGCATTTTCGTCCTCCATGGTTTCTACCACCAATACACGGTTTCCTTTATAAAATGTTGCAACCGGAGCCGGTCTTGCGCGGGCAAATGAACGAATTAAAGCGGAGCTTACATCGGCAAAGCGTCCACGGAACATTGCACCGGCTGACAAAGTGTAGTTGCGGTTGCTGTTCCAAACCAAACGCCAACCGGCGCGTTGACTCCAGCTTGACAAAAGTCCCTTTAAGGTGTTGCCTTCTTCTGCCAACCAATCTTCGACCGGATCTTCTTCGGCAAATTTTCCGCTGTTGTCGGTATCTTCATCACTGTCATCTTGTGCTGCGGCAATCTCATCTTCATAATCCGAAACTTCTTCGTCGATTGTCGGTGGTACTGAGGCTGACATGTTGCTGCCTGCGCCGGCGCTGACAATGCGTTGATCGCGCGGAGTACGTTCGCCAAACTCACGATAATCGGCATTGGTTTCGGTGTAGTTTACAAAACTGTCATCACGCATTTGCGATTTGGCGACCGGCGTTGTCGGAGCGGCTTTAGGAACTTCGACCGTTACGGTTTCGGAAATCTCTTGAGTTTCGGTCACTCCTTCGGCATAAGTGTTGCCTGCGCCCCATCGGTCAAAACAGGAGCAGCCTGCCATAATCAACAAGGCTGACGAAAAAAACGCCGCTTGCAAGATTTTTTTATTCATTTTCGCAATCCTTAAAGTCGATTTTATCATATTTTTACCTATCATACATACTGAAAATTAAATAATCAAGCGCGACCAGTGACTTATTACCATTGCACATAGGTTGTTGCCATGCGATTATTATTCCTGTTTATGTTCCCTGCGTTGTTGTTAAAGTTAAGCGTTGTTGTCCTCAAAATAAAAGAGTTTGGCTCGCGGTTCGTAAATATTGTATTGATTTTGCTGTATTCTACTCCGCGATTAGTTAAGATATTGTGTAACAAATTAAGTCTTTTTTGCTGCAGCTCCATGGCACTGGTGCCGTCAATACGGATTTCGATGCCGATTTCGGGGTTGTTTGCGGCTCTTGCGGCAAAAGCCTGAATCCACCGCAGTGTTTGTCCCGAAATTTCGGCGCGGTTCGGTTGGAACGACAACCGCATTTCGGTCGGCATAATCTTGCCGCGGCCTTTACGCTGCCGGATTTTTTTCTTTATTCCTTCAATAATCCCTTCGTCATTGGCTGGATTTTGCTGCTTTATCTGGCTTTCGGACTGGAAGATGCTGCCCAAAGACGATAAAAGCGAATTTTTGCCGCTTTCTTTACTCGGCACGGCTGTTTGCGTCGGCTGTGTTGCCATGGCAATTTGTTTGTCAACTGCACTGCCTTTTTTGTCCTTGGTCGCTTTCTGGCTTTCCTTCAGGCTTATTTCCTGCCGGATTTGCTCTTCCACGGCTTTTTCCTTTTCCTGCTCCTCCGGGTTCTTCGATGACACCAGTTGAGGGGTTAGGTTGTCATCGTTCAGTATATCCTCAGGGATGGGAATCAGCAGGTTTTTAACCGTTTCCGAGGCCAACAGTAACTCGCCGTCGTTATTGCGCCCCTCATCCTGATTAAGCGCTTGTTTGACTAATAATTCTTCGTCTTTATAATATTCTTCATTTTCTAACAGTGAGTTTCTCTTTGCTCCGGCGCTGTGTGCTACCACCCACGGACTGTCGGACTGCGGCTTTTTTTCGGCCATAGTCTGCCATTGGGGTTTGTTGCCTTTCGCAGAAGCTTTATCTTCCGTGTCATGAACTTTAATCATCCCTGAAATTGGAATGTTTTTGTCGGCCAGTGCTACCTGATTGTCGGCATCGCGGCTGTTTACTTTATAATTGTCGCGGTTAAGTTCATTATAGCCTTTTTGCAGAGGAAGCAAAGGTTTAGGTTCGGAAGCTTGTGCGATTTTGACCTCTGCGGCCAGTTTAATCTTATCCGGTAGAATTTGCGGTGCTTTTTTCGGCAAATTTATCTGCTCACTGCTGTTTTTTGCCATTTTTTGTTGAATGTCTTTGGCTGCTTTCGGTACATATTCCGACGCTCGCTGTTGCTTGAGCGGAATTTGCGGCGGCAAATCAACATCGCTAGCGGCATAGACAATCGCCGGAGCGGCCGGTTTTTCCTGCGCCTCAAAGCTTTCTTCCAACGGAATAAGCGGCAAAATATCATTATCGGCTAAAATAATGGTATTGTCATCCGGTTCATTGGCTTGGCTTGGGCTTTGTATAAGCGGAATTTGCGGCGGATTTTCCGGCGTTTTGATATCTTCCAACTTGGTGAGAACAATCTTTTTAACCGGCGCAGACCTGACAGAGGGGTTGGTTTGCATTCCCTGGATAAAAAGCATCACATTTTTGTTGGGGAGTTTAATGTCTTGGTTTTTCGAGGAGCGGGCATGCCAAACCACGCCGTTTACGACCGAAATCATAAACAAAGACGTGCAAAAACTGTAAACAAATGTTTTTAAACCCGTTTTTGGCATAAATTAAACCCCTCTAAAGCCTTGATAAATCAAAATGCGACTCTTGGCAAGAGTCCATAAAAATATGCACAAATTCTGTGGATTCTTTTTTATCATAAGGACATAATCTTTCGACTGCGTGCTGATTGGCAGTCTCATGGTATCATCTCGCCATACGTTTCTATCGTTTTGTGATGTTTTTTTAACTATTTAGTGCTACAATTACAACAGAATCCGAAATTTACGGTTATTTTCGATAAAATCGTCAAACTTGACAAAAAATATATTGAAATGCCGCAAAAAATGGTGTATAGTCTTGACAATTAGGGTTTTGACTATTGAAAAAATAGGAGTTTTAGAATGACCGTTTTGACTAATGAGCAGATTGCAGAATTTTTGTATAGCAAGGAAAACAAAAAAGACGAGATTTTTGTTAATGTCGGTTTTAAAGATATATTAGACACCATCAATGCCGAAGATGTTGATGATGATACTAAAGCCTCGTTACGTTCATATTTAGAAAACGCAATTACTGACTTTAATAAAAATGCCGCTCAACAAGAGCGTGCCGAACAGGACAAGCTGACATCGGAAGATTTGGCGGCTATTCCTGAAGTCGCCGCTTATCTGGAACTCTCAGATGAAGACCAAGCAAAAACCGATGACAATCTGAAAAAACTCCTGTTGGCTCGTTTGGAAGATATAAGACACGGTGCGGTTGTCAGCCCGTTAGTTGCCGATGATTTGCTAAACCTTGCTGCTCAACTTGGTCTGGATACCGATGAGGTCAAAAAGACCATTGAAACGGTCATTTTTGAGACTTATGATCAAAATAATCAGGCTGAAAATGGTGAGCAGGTGACAGATCCGAATGACTACACCATTGTTGATCGAAATGATGCTTACCTTACCAGCCTGTTCGCCGAAGAAAACGAGATTTGGAAGGATAAAGGTCTGACTCCGGCAAACAATATCATCAACTCTTTAGAAGTCACTAACGATGAAGATGCTTCTGCCGATAACCGCGAGTTATTCCGTCAGGCGATTGAAAATGATGTTCACGCTAAATTGTTGACCTCTAAAGAGTTCAGCGATAAAGTTGCTGCGGTTGAAGCTGCTGATGATGAAAATAAGGCTGAAGCCGAAGCCGAACTCAAAAAATATTTGGTTAGTGAGATTAATGCGCAGGCTGAAGCATCGGCTTTCCAAATGCTGATGCAGGAGCGTCTGGCTCAAAATCCGCAAACTCTGCGTGATAAAATCACCAAACTGTTTAAGCGTGGCAAAAACGAAATTGACACCCAATCGCGCAATGTAGCCAGTCAGGTTTTGGTTACATTAGAAGGTATCAAATCCGGCTCAAAAAAGCTGTCTGTCAGCTTCAACAGCTTTATGGCGCAAATGGCTGATAAAGAGCTGTCATGGCAGGAAAAATTAACGGCGCTTAAAGCTCGCGGCATCAGTTTGTTCAATGCCAAATCACTGGTTGACAAAGCAGCTGAATTTAATGCTGCTATGGAGGAAGCTCACCCCAAATGGAAATATTTCCAAATGGCGGCTAAAGTTGTCCGCAAGGCTGCTCCGATGTGGGCTTTATCCGGTGCGACTATGTTGGCAGCCGGTACTCCTTTTGCCATTCCGGCGGCGGTTGTTTATGGTGCATATCGTATCAAACAAGGGATGAAACCTTTATTAGAGGAATATCGCAAGCAAAAACAAGCTGATCCTGATGCCAAATTTACTGATGTTATTAAAAAGAACAAGGTCAAAGCCGGTCGTGCGGTATTGGGCATCTTAGGTGCGGGTTTGTCGGCTGCTTCGGTTATCGGCGTTGATGCCGCTATCGCTCGTGTTGCTCTTGGTGTCGCCGGTTCAAGCTTGAGTATCGGTACGGCAATTAATACCCAAAAGGATAAAAAAGCCAAAGGTTGGCAAAAAGGTCTGGCTTGGTTTGGCGCGGTTGCTTCCAGTGCGATGGCTGCTGTCGGTATCAGCAAGGCTTTCGGCGGCAATCATCTGGATGATGTTGCTAATCCGGCCGCAACCGGTAATGCCGCAAATACTCCGGATGTAACCGAAACTCCGGCCGTTGCTAATGTTAATCCGGTTGACAGCGCATTGACCGATAAAGGCATCAGTCAGGATGAATTGGCTCACATGAGCGAGGATGAGAAGAAAGAGCTTCTCGCCACCATGAAAGAAAATGCCGAATATGGTGATGATATGTCCAACACTTTGTTGGCTGATGTTACCAATCTGGATGACAACAAAGCTCGCGATTATCTGAAATTGTTTATCGGCGAAGATAAAGTTAATGCCTTATCGCAAGCCGAAGTTGATAAGCTTTTGACCGAAAAAGTTGAAGATTATGCTATCCTTGACGGCGATCATATCAACACCCAACTGTTGGATGAACATTTTGCCAAATTAGCCGAGATTGACAAGCTCCCTGACAACTTTGTCGAATATGCCGATTTTAATGAGGCTAAGTCATTGGCTTATGCTACTCGTATTTTGGGGCAAGACCAAATGGATAAGCTGAGAGAGGCTTATGATAATGGCCAATTCCGCGGCATGGAAGACAAAATCTCATTTGCCCGTTTGGCTGATGTCTATGCTCGTTCGGCCGGTTTCCCTGCGGTTAAGGGTGGACGTGATGTCATTACCAAAATTTTGGAATTCAGCGAATGTGATGAAAGCAAAAAAATCTACATTCCGACCGCCGAAGAAATGGCCGCTTTGCACAAAACCGTAAACTCTTTTGAATATGTTAACGGTTCTAAGACCGTTGATGTTCTTGACCGCTACGGCAATGTTTGTGAACAGAAAATCGGTCGTTATGGTGAATATATCGGTGATGGTCATGACGGGTTGCGTAATACTCGTATTTTGACCGAAGCTCATTCGGAAAAAGATTGTCCAGATATTAAAACCACCATTAAGACTAAAGACAGCGGGGTTTATTGTCATGAATGTCAAGATCCGGCCCCCCGTGTCGAGCCTGTTCCCGAACCGCGTCCGCAGGTTGAACCGCTCAAACCGACGCCGTTGAAGGTTACTATCCCGACGATCAATCCGCCAGAAGATATTCATCCGACTGTGCCGGTCGCCGATCCGGAGCCTAATCCGGATTTGACGGGACATGAAAATGCCGCTTGGATTAAACGTGATTACGGCAGTGAAGTCCGTCACGAAGGTGGGTACAACTCAGACGGAACTTTTGATACTGTCGGCGCGGATAATCAAACCGTATGGCTGCATCGCAATGACGACGGCAAAATTGAAATCTATATGCAACCGGATAAAAATGTTGATGTTCAACATGTATCAACGGAAGATCCTCGTTATGTCGGGCACGTTGCCTACTTTACCGGCAAGCTTGATGAAAATGGTAATTTAGTCGGTCGTTCGGCCCGCGCAATGGTTGTTGACGGCGACGGCAAATTCCGTGAGGTTAAAATTAATCCGAACAAGATTGATCCGGAAATTATGCAGAGTTACAAAGAGCATGGCTTGATTAATGATAAGGATGAAAGCACTAACCTCAATAGTCGTACGAATGAGGCCAATCTTAAGATAAAGACTTTGCAGGAACGCAGCAATGTCGACGGCAATTCACAGACTAATGTTGCTACCGAAACCAATGAGACATTGGATAAGGGTAATAACACTTTGACTGCGGCCCAAATTGCTAATCGGCAGGCGCACACTATGTAATAAGTATTATCGAACCTAACACCAACCGGATTTGCCCTCTGACAAATCCGGTTTTACTTTATAAAACGTCATCAACTCTTTATTCTGAGTTGATGACGTTTCAATAAAAAATGCTTGGGCGGGAGGTAGTTTCTGATTATTCATTGCCTAAGAAGTCGGTTACGGCATTGTTGAAATATTCGGCAAAACTTACGGGATCAGTTGTCATATTCTGCAGATTTTCTAGTTTTTTATAACCAAATGTCGCACCGTCATCGACTCTTACCAATACAACTTCCAGCGGTCGGCTTAATTGATAAGTGCTGATGAAATTATTTTCATCATCATTTTGATAGTTGATTAAAAACATATTGTAAAGGTTGCGAAAGTTTTGATTATAGTTCTGCTCAATCATCTCAATTGCGGCGGCACATTCATAACACGGCTGATTATTGAAAAATACATAAATCACCGATTTGTTGTAATCGCTGTCGGAGTTGGCAAAATATTCCCGCATGCCCTGATTGTCGGCATAACCGTCAGTGTTTTCGACTTGAGCCAGAGCGGTAAGACTTAAACCCAAAGCCATTAAGGCGATAAACAGGCTGCGCATAAATTTTCTCCTTGTCGGCCATAGCAGACAAGGCGCGCTATGGCATTTTAATCCAATGGTGCGCAGGCTTCTTGCAGCCAATCTTTAACATCGTCATTAATAAGCGGGGCAATTTGCTGCCAAACGAGCCGGTGATAATCATTGAGCCACGTTATTTCCTGCGCAGTCAAAAGATATTTATTGATTAGGCGTTTATCAATAGGCACAAGGGTTAGGGGAGTAAATTTAAGCATGGTCTGATTATTGGCGGCTAAGGTATTTTCAATCAAATTCAGATTTTCAATCCGAATGCCGTAAGCGTCAGCCTGATAATATCCCGGCTCAATCGAAGTTATCATTCCGGCGGCCAAAGGGGCGGAACTGCTGCGCGAGGACAAGGAAAACGGTCCTTCATGGACATTAAGAAAATGCCCGACGCCGTGTCCGGTGCCATGGTTATAGTCTTTGCCGAAGCGCCAAAGCTGTGAGCGGCAAACCGCGTCAATCGCACTGCCTACCGTTCCGGCTGGGAATAAAGTCGAAGCCGCAGCGATATGAGCTTTCAAAACCTGCGTGAAGCTGTCAATGATTGCGGGACTTTGGTTGCGGCCGATAGCAATGGTACGGGTTATGTCGGTTGTGCCGTCATAGTACTGAGCGCCGCTATCCAGCAGCAATACGCCGCCGGGGGCTAAAGGCAAATCAGTGGCCGCATGCGGCTGGTAATGAACAATTGCGCCGTTGGCATTAAAGGCTGCAATGGTTTCAAAGCTGTTGCCGTAAAAATTTTGTCCGCCTTTGCGAAACTCATAAAGTCGGTCGACAACGGAAAGTTCGGTTTGATTTGACCAATGGTGTTCAAGCCAGTAAAGAAAGTTAACAACCGCTGCGGCGTCGCGTAAATGAGCTTGTTTGAAACCGGCAATTTCAACCGGATTTTTAACGGCTTTCCACATTTGAATCGGATTGGTCATATTATTAAGCCAGATTTTATGGTCTTTCATAATATTTTGAAGCTGTTTGGGGGTTTGCCCAAAGGCCAAACCGATACTTTGTCCTTTGTATTTGGCCAATTCAACCTCAATTTGATTGAAGTCGTTGGTGAATAAACTAATCTCACCTTGGGCATTAACCAAAGCAAAAGCCCGCAGCAGCGGAGTGTCGGACAAAGTGTGCGAACGCAGGTTGGTTAACCATGAGACGCAATCGGCTTCGCTAATGAAAAAAGCATCAAGCTGTTTATCGCGCATAAAGGCGGTCAGGTAGGAGATTTTTTCATCCATGGTTATGCCGGAAAATTGCGGCTCAAGCTCAAAAATCTCGGGTTCGGCAACTGCGAGGCGGCTGCCTAACAACTGCCATTTGTCATCAATGAAGGTATGACGTTTCAGGGCGCGGCTCCAATAATCGACCTCACTGATGGAGTGACACCACGGGTTGTAGGCGATTTTGCAGGGATCATGCAGATTATTCTGAATCCAAGCAGCAAGGCTTTCTTTGGTGCAAATAACCTCAACGTTTGAAGAATCGACTTCCAAAGCGGCCTGCAGCTCATAACGTCCGTCCACAAAAAGCAAAGCCTTATTACGAAAGACCAGCAAAGTTCCGGCAGAACCTGAGAAGTTGGTCAATTCCTGAATTTTGTTTTCAGCCGGCAAGACATCTTGTCCCAAAAACATATTATTGCGGCTGACAATATAAGCATCGAGATTTTTGGCAATAAGTGCGGCTTGAAGTTCATGAAGTGTCATCGATTTATTCCTTTTGCATTAAGGCTGCCCGCCAGTTGTCGAGTTCATAAAGTTTAACCAATTTGAGGCCGGCCTGTTGATAAGCGGAAATGACCCATTCAGCCTGATCTTCCACAAAACCGGATAAAATGCAATAGCCTTGCGGGGCTAAAACTTGCGCAATGTCAGCAGCCATGGAAATCAGCGGACGCGCTAAAATATTGGCCAAGACCAGTTGATAAGGTGCATTTTGGCTGACTATGGCAGATTGGCAACCGTCACTGACGGCAACGGAGATTTGATTTGCCAGATTGTTGTCAACGGCATTTTGGCGGGTTACCCATACGGATTCTTCATCAATATCAACGGCAGTAATCGGACTTTGTGTCCATAACTTGCCGGCGGCCAGAGAAAGAATGCCCGAACCGGTGCCGATGTCAAGAATGTGTTGCGGTGCAAAGCCCTGATGATAAAGTTCACAAATGGCTTTAAGGCAGCTGCGGGTGGTCTGGTGGTCAGAACCGAAAGCCGTGGCGGCATATATTTTTAAGGCAATTTTGGAAGTTTGCGGCGCTTGGGTTTCGTGGATGCCGTAAATAAGAAAGTCATCAACCTCAAACGGCGCAAATTTGATAACATAATCTTTAAGCCAATTGGAACTTTCCAAGTGCGAAACGGTATACGGCGGCAAGACTAAACCCCAAGAAGCGGCGGTTTCGCACATTTTATGTTCATCGAAACTTTCCGATTGGTAGCCGATATATTCGTCTTGGCCGTTGTCATTATAGTTGCAGGCGGTTACTTCAAAAAAGTTTTCCAAAAATTCTTCAAAGCCGGCGGGAATTTCGCCTCGCGGGGTGAAAGTTATTTGCCAGCAGCTGCTCATGGTGTGGTTGTCAGATATAAACATTGTCAAAATCCTTTATTTACAAACCAAGTTTATCGTATAATAATTAATAATAAATTTAATTTGCGGCAAAGAGAAAAATAAATGAATAAATTGGGGCTTTTGATTTTAACGGCAATGGTCGGCGGGTGTGTTTATGCCGGCGATATCGGCGTTATTGATGCCAGAAAAGATTTTTTTGCAAAGGTTAACGGGCATTCAATTACACGCTATGAGCAAGAACCACAGCTGGTTAAGTCGGAATACGTCGATGAAAAAAACTTTAAGCTTAATCAGTCAATGACGGCTTTTCGCGGCTATTCAATCTTAAACAATAAAGTTTATCGCAAAGATTTTTATCAGGTTAACTATGTGAAACCGAATGTTACCGGCGCGCTTAACAGCGGATCAATACCGCAGGTTTATAAAAAAGACCAAAAAGTAAAAGTGTTGGGCGAGGTCTCGCTTAATGGTGAAAAATGGCGGATTATTCCGACCGATGACGAAGAGTTTGTCGCATTAATTGATAAAAACGGCAAATTTAACGATCATCTGGCCAAGTTAGAAGGTGATAACCTGATTGTGCTTGATTCGGTTTGTTTTCCGTATCCGGATAATTTTAAGATGATTGACATTCGCTCGTCCTCAAGCTCACAGACCAAACCGTTGAAAGGTTTTGATGTCAAATTTGACGGAGTGCGTATGGATCGCATTTGGTTTACGTATATGAACTACGAAGACGGCAAAGGTGATAGCGGAACATTTGAAAACATTAGTTTTCCCAACAAACCGGGGCTGATTGAAATTAACGGAATCGGCTTTAGAGTTTTGCAGGTTGATAACGAAAGAATTGATTATATGGTTTTGAAAGATAACCATTAATTAAAATACAGGCCTGCAAAAAGCAGGCCTTAATTTTGAGAATCAGCCTGTACAATTTTTTTAAAAAAATCTTGCGTCAATATTGATGTTGATGTATAAAACTCCCGAGTTTATAGTTTTTTAGGAGTAAATAGATGTCTGGACACTCCCAGTTTAAAAATATTATGTACCGTAAAGGTGCGCAAGATGCCAAAAAAGCTAAAGTTTTTGCTAAGTTGGCACGCGATATTACCATTGCCGCCAAAAGCGGTTTGCCTGAGCCGGATAAAAATCCGCGCCTGCGCTTGGCTATTCAGGCCGCACGTGCGGAAAGTATGCCGAAAGACAATATTGAACGCGCAATTGCCAAAGCAAGTCAAAATACCGGCGGCGATGATTATGTATCAGTTCGTTATGAGGGTTTCGGTCCCGGAAAAGTTGCCGTTATTGTTGAAGCTTTGACCGATAATAAAAATCGTACGGCCGGCAATGTTCGCACTATTTTCGGTAAACGCGGCGGTGTTATGGGCGAAAGCGGATCAGTTACTTTTAACTTTGAACGTATCGGCTATATCCAATATCCGGTTGCAACGGCAGATGCAGATAAAATGTTTGAAGCCGCTTTGGAAGCCGGAGCAAATGATGTGGTTTCGGAAGATGTTAACCATGAAATTGAAACACTGCCTGATGACCTTAACACGGTTACGGAAGCTTTGGAAAAACAGTTCGGAACACCGTCTGCTTCTCGTCTGGACTGGAAACCGATGGTTAAGACTGATATTACCAGCTTGGAAACAGCGCAAAAATTCTTGGATTTTGTTGAGGCCTTGGAAGATGATGACGATGTTCAACATGTTTACCATAATGCCGAAATATCCGATGAGATTATGCAACAGCTGAATCCTGAGGAATAAACCGTATTTTTTTGATGAATTAATCCGCTGCGGGGTTATAATTCCTGACAGCGGATTTTTTTTAAGGATAACACAATGGTTCGAATTTTGGGACTTGATCCCAGTTTATCATCAACCGGCTGGGCGGTTATTGAAGCGGAACATAATCATTTGCGCTATATTGATGACGGGTTTATCAAAACTGATGTCAAACAGCCATTGCCGGAACGTCTGACGGAAATTCATCGGACTCTGCAGCAGGTGATTGAGCTTTACAAGCCGGACGAGGCGGCAATCGAAAAGGTGTTTTTGAACTCAAATCCGACTTCGACGATTAAGTTGGGAATGGCGCGCGGAGTAGTGATTATGGCGCCGGCTCTGTATAACATTCCGGTTACGGAATATGAACCGAACAAAGTCAAAAAAGCGTTGGTCGGAGTAGGGCATGCCGATAAAAATCAGGTTGAAAGAATGGTGCGGGTTTTCTTGCCGACCTGCAAACCCAAAAATAATGACTCTTCCGATGCGCTGGCGATGGCAATTTGCCACTACAATTACCGCGGAGCTTTAAAATAAAGGCAAAGTCCTTAACAATATGACTGTTCTAAAGTATGAAAAAGCACTTGAGAAATGGCGGACTTTTGCTAAACTGAGCGTAACTTGAGTTTATTGAGGAAAACAGATGATTGCAAAATTGCGGGGAATCGTTGATAGCGTTGGTGAAGATTGTTGTATCATAGATGTTAACGGTGTGGGGTATTTGGTTTTTGCTTCGACAAAGACTTTACTACGCTTGAAATCGGGCGAGGCGGCCAGTATATTAATCGAAACCGTGGTGCGCGAAGACAGCATTACACTCTTCGGGTTTGTGGATGCATGGGAAAAAGCCTGGTTTAATACACTGACTAAAGTTCAAGGCGTCGGGGCAAAAGTCGGCTTGGCAATACTGTCGGTATTGTCGCCTAATCAGTTGGCACAGGCTGTGGCGGCGCAAGATAAAAATTCGTTCGGGCGGGCAAACGGAGTAGGGCCTAAGCTGGCAGCGCGCATTGTGACGGAACTCAAAGATAAAATCGTTACCATTCCGACGGCAGATGTGGCAAAGGATATGAATATGGCGCTTAATCCGCAGCAACAGACCGAAAATTATGAAGATAATCTGGTGGCTCAGGTCGATGATCCCAATAAAATGGAAGATGCTATTTCGGCACTGGTTAATTTGGGATATCAGCGGTTGGAAGCCTATAAAGCCGTTAATCAGGTTTTGCTCAATACGCCTGATGCCGGCATGGCAGATTTGATTCGTCTGGCCTTAAAAGAATTTGCACAAAAGGACTAATTATATGATTGATGAACGTATTGTAAGCCCGCAAAAAAATTCTGAAGATGAGGAAAATCAGCAAAATAATCCGGTTAGTCTGCGTCCGACATCGTTGGATGATTTTGTCGGACAACGCAGTGTTTGCGAAAATCTAAAAGTTTTTATTGAAGCGGCGAAAAAACGCGGCGAAGCTTTGGATCATGTGTTGTTGTTCGGCCCTCCGGGGTTGGGCAAAACGACATTGGCCTCGATTGTTGCCAAAGAATTAGGCGTCGGTTTTCGAGCGACTTCCGCGCCGATGATTTCTAAATCAGGCGATTTGGCAGCAATCTTAACCAACCTTGAGCGCAATGATGTGTTGTTTATTGATGAGATTCATCGTTTGAATCCGGCGATTGAAGAGGTTTTGTATTCGGCAATGGAAGATTTTCAGCTGGATTTGATTATCGGTGAAGGACCGTCGGCACGTTCGGTAAGAATTGATTTGCAACCGTTTACGTTGGTGGGGGCAACAACCCGTTCGGGAATGCTTTCGACCCCGCTGCGTGAAAGATTCGGTATTCCGCTGCGTTTGGATTTTTATTCGCCGGAGGAATTGGAAAAAATAGTTTTACGCGGAGCAAAGCTTTTAAATATGCCGTTGTCGGAAGTAGGAGCTTTGGAAATAGCCCGCCGTTCCCGCGGGACACCTCGCGTGGCCGGAAGGTTGTTGCGTCGGGTGCGCGATTTCGGCGCAGTGAGCGGGGCAAGTGAAATTGATAATAAAATTGCGGATACGGCGTTAAAACATCTGGATGTCGATAATTACGGGCTTGATGCGTTTGATCGTCGTTATCTGAACTGCATCGTACAAAATTACGGCGGCGGGCCGGTCGGTGCAGATACTTTAGCTGCGGCGCTGTCTGAAGAACGCGATACGATTGAAGAAGTAATTGAGCCGTTTTTGCTCAAGCTCGGGTTTTTGCAGCGGACGCCGCGCGGGCGTGTGATTTCGGACTTGGGCTGCCAGTATCTGGGAATTGCCAAAATGCGCAAAGATAAAGATTTCAAACAATTGGATTTATTAGAAGGTTAAGGCGATGATTATTAAAGGAGTAAGTCCTTCGCAAGGTGAGTTTAATGATAATGAATTTTTGTTTCCGGTACGGGTTTATTATGAGGACACTGATGCCGGCGGGATTGTCTACTATGCTAATTATCTGAAGTATGCGGAACGTGCCAGAACGGAATTAATCCGCTATTTGGGCGTACGTCAGCAGGAGGCTTTGGAAGAAGACAAAACCGGATTTGTCGTCCGCCATTGTGATATTGATTATTTGATGCCGGCGGTGCTGGATGATGAGTTAGTGGTGTCGACCAGAGTTATGGATTTGGGCGGAGCAACCGCAACGATGCATCAAGAGATTTTGCGCGGCGATCAATTGTTGGTATCAATCGATGTTAAGTTGGCGCATATGAGCTTAAAAAATAAGCGACCGACCAGAATACCCAAGGAAGTTGCCGCAAAATTGAAATTGGTCTAAATTAAACTTAACCCCGTCAGGTTTGGAACTGGGGGATATCTATTTTTATGTCATTTCAACTGGAGCGATAGCGGAATGGAGAAATCTCGGCCTTATTTCCCTGTGCCGCGCATCAGTCGCGGCACAAAGAATGTCACCATGAGCGCGGTCAAATAGTCTCGGTTATATAAAAATTTGCCGAGATTCTTCCACGCGCTTCACTTGGTCAGGGTTGATGACATTTAAAAATGCTTTTATTATCTAATGAAAACTGTTGACTAGTGAGCCGGCCAACAAATACCACCCGTCAACCAATACAAAAAATATAACCTTAAACGGCAGCGCCAAGACGGTCGGCGGCAACATCATCATACCCATCGACATAAGGACTGATGCGATTACCATATCAATAATCAAAAATGGCACATAAATTAAAAATCCGATTTCGAATGCGCGCCGCAATTCACTGATCATAAAGGCCGGAATGGCAATTTTGAGCGGAGTTTCAGCTACTTCGGCCGCGGGTTTTTCTTTGGCTAAATCCGTAAACAACAATAAGTCTTTTTCCCGCGTGTTGCGAACCATAAACTCCTTAAATGGAACAGAGGCTTTTTCCAGACCGTCCATAGTGTCGACTTTTTCATCAATCATCGGCTTAAGCCCTTCGTCCCATGCGCGTTCAAAAGTCGGTGTCATAATAAATAAGGTCAAAAACAGCGCCAAGGAGATAAGTACCATGTTTGGCGGAGTGGAGTTGGTTGCCAAAGCGCTGCGGGTAATTGAAAAAACCACGGCAATACGCGTAAACGAGGTCATCATAATCAAAATCGACGGCGCTAATGACAAAACGGTTATGGTCGCCAAAATGCTGAAAATTCGCGCCGTGGCTGAGCCGCCGGGGGTGTCGGCAACATTTAAGGTTAAACTTTGCGCCTGTGCCGCATCAATATTAATAAGTGCCAACAAAAGCAGCAAAACAGAAAAGAAAAAGATTTTTTTAGTCATGGTTTTCAACCTTAGTGACAGATAACAGCAAATTATTATTAGCGCCCAACAGGAGCGAATATTCGGATTGATCGCAGCGAACAATAAAAATCGTGTTTTTGGCATCAAGCCGGCGAATTTCCATAACCTCAATCCGTGAATCGGTTTTAAGATTCTTAAGCAAACGGCATTTCAGTCCTTTTTGCTGACAATATTTTAAAAGCCACAAAGTCAACAGCAACAGCCCTATGACAAACATCAGTGCTAATACGGCTTGTAAAATTTGCACCCATTCCATGCTTAAAAAACTCCCTGATAAAATCAACGGCATTATAAGATAACTTATACCGTGGCGTCAATAAAAGGCTTGCCCTTGTTAACATTGTTTGTTAAATTGCCGCTATGGCTAAAGATAAAAAAGAAATTGTCAGTGATGAACGAAAAACGCAAGATTTACAGTCCTTTGCGCGTTTGGTGATGCCGTTTGCACGTCAGATTTTGGGGGCTAAAGGTCTAATGGAAGCTGATTTGCTGACCGGTTGGGACGAAATTGTCGGCGCGGAGCTGGCGGCCTATTCTTTGCCCCGCAAAATTGAATTTAAACGCGGTGAAAAAAACAACGGTGTTTTGTGGATTGAAGTTCCGGCCGGAGCGTTTGCTCTGGAGGTGCAGCTGAAAGAAAGCTTGATTTTGTCCAAGGTAAATACTTATTTCGGTTATGCCGCGGTGGCAAAACTCAAAATAATCCAAAATGCCGCTTTTGATTTGCAGGATGAGCCGGTGGCGGGGTGTGAACGAATGCAAAAAACTCTTGTCAGCCAAGAAGAAGAAACATATATTAAGGAGCTGAGCGAAGGGGTTGAAAATCAGACTCTGCAGGATATGCTCATAAAACTGGGGCGTAGTGTCATCAGTAATAATAAAGGTGAAAATAAGAAAGATGAAGTTTGAAAATATCGTTAAAAGTATAAGCTCAACTCTGGCGGCGATTATGGTCTATCTGATTGCAGCCGGAATGTATCTGTCTTTCAAGGGTTTTGTGTTCGAAAACGGGGAGATTACATTGGCAACTCCGGCACAGGCTCAGGAAATCGTGCAGCAGGGCAAAGAGCTGCCGGCGGATATGGCGCTTCCCGAAAATCATATTATGGGGCAAAAAAATGCGCCGATTACGATTTACGAATATTCATCATTCGGTTGCTTCCACTGTGCGGATTTTCACCTGCAAACCCTGCCGGAATTGAAGAAAAAGTATATTGATAAAGGTCTGGTCAAGCTCTCGTTCGTCCCGTTCCCGATTGACAAACCGTCTATGAGTGCGGCTTTGCTGGCGGAATGCGTCGCTCCGCAAAAATATTTTGCCTTTGCTGAAGTTTTGTTCAAAAAGCAACGCGATTGGGGCTTGTCGCGTAATCCGGAAAATGTTTTGCGCCAATATGCCGCTTTGAGCAGAGTTGGTGCGGATAAAGCTGAAGCCTGCCTGCATAATGACGATAAGGCACGCGATATTTTAGAAATTCGTCAGGATGGTATTACCCAGCTTGGTATTCAAGGCACACCGTCGTTCGTAATTGCCGACAAAAACGGCAAGCAGCTGTACTCCGGCATTATGAGTCTGGCTAAGTTTGAGGAAATTATTGCGCAAAAGTTGCCTCAGAACTCAAAAAATTAGGACTTCTTTAATAACTCCGTTATAGTTTAGGTGATAAGGTAAAATGAAAAAAGTGCCTGAAGATATCAAAAAACTTGAACAAAGGATTGCGGACCTAAAAAAACAAGAACAATTAGTGCGTAAAGAAAAAGACGAGTCTGAATTTGCGCATGCGTCCAAAGCCGGTTTTCGTGTCGGAACGGAATTGCTGTCCGGAGTGTTAGTCGGTGCGGCTGTCGGTTATTTCTTGGATGAATTGCTTGGTTTGCGGCCGTGGCTGATGGTTTTGTTTCTGTTTTTTGGAGGAGCGGCCGGCGTTTTGAACGTCTATCGCTTTGTCAAAGGCGAAGAACATAAGAACAAGGAGTAAGTCTACGTGTCAAACCCGATGGAACAATTTGTCATCAAGCCGCTGGTCCCGATTGAGGTCGGCGGTGTCGACATCTCTTTTACCAATTCATCATTGTTTATGGTTTTGGCGGTTGCGGTTTCAACTTTGCTGTTGGGCTTCTGTCTCCGCAAACGCAGTATTGTTCCGAGTGTGGCGCAATCAATCCCCGAAAGTATTTATGAGTTTATCAGCAGCTTGCTGAAAGAAAATGTCGGTGTTGAAGGGCTGCGTTACTTCCCGTTCATTTTCACGCTGTTTTTGTTTGTGGCTTTCGGTAACCTGCTTGGTTTGTTCCCGTATGCCTTTACTTTTACGTCGCATCTGACCGCAGTCGGCAGTTTGTCGCTGATAGCCTTGCTGTTTAACGTCTGTATCGGTATCAAAAAGAAAAAAATCGGTTGGCTGCGGACGTTTTTGCCCAAAGGGATTCCGTTTGCTTTGGCACCGTTAATCGTGCCGATTGAGATGATTTCGTTCCTGTCAAAACCGTTCAGCCTGACCGTCCGTTTGGTTGCAAATATGACCGTCGGACACATTATGTTGAAAATTATTGCCGGTTTTGTAGTCGCCTTGGGCGCGTTGGGATTGGTGCCAGTATTGTTTAACAGCTGTATCGTTTGTTTTGAAATGTTTATCGCTATGTTGCAGGCTTTTATTTATACGGTCTTGAGCTGTATTTATCTTGGCGATGCTTTGCACGAACACTGATTTCGGACAGTGATTAACGTTTTTTTAGACATTAAAGCATAATTATTGTGTTGAGAAAGTTTGGTTTATTTTTTAGAAAGGAATTAAAATGGAACCGTTAGCTTATGTTGGTGCCGGTATGTGCGCATTGTCAATGACCGTAGCGGCATGGGGTGTTACCCAAGTTTGGACAACAATTATTTCAACAGTCGGCCGTAATCCGCAAGTTAAAAAAGATGTCGATATTTACGGTTGGGCAGGTTTTGCGGCGGTCGAAGCTATCGCTTTGTATGCGTTGGTTATCGCTCTGGTTATGTTGACCGGAAATTAATCTTTCTAAACTCGCGGGGCAGGCAAGGTTATTTTGCCTGCTTTGGCGGGTTAGTAGTTTTTTTAGAAGGTCAGAGAGGAGTATCTTATGCCGCAGTTAGATTTCAGCGTTTTCCCGTCACAATTGTTTTGGCTCAGCATCAGCTTTTTCAGCATGCTTTTTATTATGAGCAAGTTGATTATTCCGCGGATTGCCGAAATGATTAATCTGCGTAAGGATAAAATCGACGGTTACCTGCAAAAAGCCGCTGAAATCAAAGACAAGGCCGAAGATGCGTTGCAAAAATATCATCAGGCGCTGCAAAAAGCTACTGATGAGGCCACACAGTCTTTGCAAAAGACTCAACAGGACATGCAAAAGCTGATTGATCGCAAACAGGCTGATTTAGCCGCTGAGCTGGCCGCTCAGATTGCCGACGGCGAGAAGAAGATTCAAGACGGCAAAAATAAGGCTTTGCAGCAGGTTCAGGAGATGTCGGAAAATCTAGCGTTGGATGTTTTTCAAAAATTGGGGTTAAAAGTTGCGGCGGCAGATGTCAAAAAAGCCGTGCAGGAAGTTATGAAAGACTAAACAATGGCAATGGAAGAGAATATTCCTAATCATGAAATTATTGATGCAACCCAAAATGCGGTGCTGAACGCCGCGGAAACGGTTGCTGATGTAATTGAAACCACGGCGCAAGAGATTGGCGGCCACGAAGAAGTTTTTTATCAGAGTGCTGAATTTTGGGTCGCAATGTCGTTTGTTCTGGTGGTTGTGGGACTGGCTCGCCCGATTGGCAAAGTTCTGCACAGCCTGCTCCAAAAGCGCGGTGAAAATATTGCCGAACGGATTTCATCGGCTGCAACCCTGAAAGAAGATGCGCAAAAACTTTTGGCGCAATATGAAAAGAAATATCGTGAGGCGGAACAGGAAGCGCAGGAAATCTTGTCACGCTCGGAAAAAGAAATAAATTTTTTCAAAAAAGAGAGTATGTCAAAGCTTGAGGCCGAAATGGCCAACAAGGAACGCGACGCCAAAGCTCGCATTGCCGCTGCTCAGGACAAAGCGGTTAAAGAAATCAGCGCCATGACATCCGAAGTTACGATTAAGGCGGTTAAAGATGTTTTGCGCCGCCAACTGACGGAAAAGGAAATTGACCGGCTGATTGATGAATCAATTGACATAATCTAAACGTTGAAAATATGTTTTTTAAAGGCTTAACCTTCAAAGTTAAGCCTTTTTTGTTAAGCGGCTAATTTATATACAAAGCCATGTTCCGCGATATTTCCGTGAAATTCAGCCGGCGGTAAAATTCGGCGGCCCGATTGTTAAAGTTAAAAACCTCAAGTTCCAACTGGCAAATATGTTTTTTGCGCGCCTCTTCAATAATTTTGTTGATTAATTGCCGGCCGATGCCCTGACTTTGGTGTTCACTGCTCACCACCAAATCGAAAATTTGCCAATAAACCTGATTTTGATAGATGTTTTCGTCCCGTTGTTTTTCGCCGGCCAACAGCGCGCCGACAACTTGATCTTGCGCTAAAGCCACATAGCCGAAATTATCCTTCTGCTGCAAAATGCAGTTCAGGTAAGGTATGGAACTTTCCTTAGCGGAGCAGCGAAATTGGCACGGGGCATTTTGCGCATGCAGGCAGTTTGATTCCTGCAAAAGGCATAAGACTTGCGTAAAATATTCGGATTTAAACTCGTCAAGACGAATTGCCGGCATAGCTGACCTCACAGTTGTGGCGGATAGCCATAACTTAAGCGGCCAATGGTTGTTTGCAAGACCGACTAAAGTTTTAAGTTAAGTTTGTTCCAACCATTGCGGCGAGGCTGTTCTTCTTCCTGCTGTTGGGTTTTAATCCAATTGCGGATAGGCTCGTTTTTACGGTTAAGCAGGTTCTTTTGCTCTTCGGTTTGCGCCACCCCGATAGGCAGCAGCTGATTAAGCAGTGCCGGTGAGGCAAAATCAATCCGCCCTTTCAGTAATGGTGTTACCAACGCGTCAATAACCGGAGCTGCCGGCTTGGCATTAAAGGCATTAATCCGTCCGCCATAGAAAATTGCAAAGGCGTGGCAGGGCGAGGAGAATAAGACATCGGTCATATCCACGCCGCGGACAAAGCGTAAAATGATTTTAGGGCGGATAATGCATTCTTCGGTTTGGTCAAACAAGATATTATCGGGATTTTTGAACAATTCGGAAACAATCAAATCTTTCAACTCATTGTTGATGACGCCACAAAAGCCGGAAACCGCCATACCGTCCAGCGTGTATCCGGTGTAATTTTCCGGTTTGTTGGTAATCTGATAACAAAAAATCTGTTCGGCATCGGTAATATTTTGTAGCGCCGACGGACCGATAGCTTTGCTGATTCGCTCCAGAATCGGGGCGTCTTTAGTTGCATCAGCCGCGGTATTATCAATGGCTTGCGCTCCGGCTGCGGTACTCAGCAGCAAGCTTAAGCCCAATGCCAAAATTCCTAATTGTTTCATCGACAACTCCTTTGTTTCTATGCCCGATTTTTACTTAATATATAACAACAATATAACCTGACTAGATTAATTTTTTATTTATGAATAACCGCGAATGTAATTAATTATGTCGTTAATAAAATAATAAGATATTGTCCTTATAGTAAAAAACAATAAAATATGAAAAAAGGCTTGATTCTTAAAAAATTTTAGAATATAAGTTAGACAAAATTTTGTGAAAAAATATTTTAACTTGGAGACTTTGATGAACAAAACTTTATTAACAGCGGCTTCGGCATTGGTTTTTACCATGGCTGTAGCAACTTCGGCTTCGGCTCGTGATGGTTTTTATTTGGCTGTTCGCGGCGGTGTTACCAACTACAACCTGAATGCTAAAGACGATAACTCAACCACTAAAGCAATGGAAGACTATGGTAACGTCTGGAACGTTTCCGGTGCTTTGGGTTATAAATATAAATATGTCCGTATTGAAGGTGAATATATTTATCGTGACGACGTTGATGACAGCTATACTACAACAGTTGGTGCAGTTGGTACAACCTATAATCATAAAGTAACTATGGAATCTGATTCTTTTATGGCTAATATGTACTTGGATTTGATGCCGAATTACTGGATTAGCCCGTATGTTGCCGGCGGTCTTGGTTTGACCCGTTTGTCGGTTAAAAACGTTTCCAATGACGGTGGCGCAACTATTACCGATGATGCCGATAACTTCACTTGGATGTTGGGTGCCGGTTTGTCTTTGCGTCTGAACAGATGTATCAACCTCGATGGTGGTTACCGTTACTTAGATATGGGTGACATCGGCGGTGCAAACATCAATGCTCACGAAGTATACGGCGGCTTGCGCTTTACTTTCTAAGTTTATTAAATTCACCAAAAAAACTGTCATGTCTCCTCTCCGGCGGCATGGCAGTTTTATTTTTAAATTTTCAAACAAGACCGTTTTAAAAACGTCATCTTGACCAAGCATTTCTTCATCATAGTCATCCTGACCAAGCATTCTTTATATTATTGTCACCCTGAGCGCAGTCGAAGGGTCTCGGCAAATTTTTATATAGCCTAAACCTTTCGACTTAAGGGGATGTTTTTAAACAACACTGCCCGTCACGGCAATTAAATAAAAACACACTTTTGTAACAAAAAGTTCACAAAAACAGTTGTTTACCAACCATTAACCTCTGTGAATTTTTTGTTACAGCCCGAAAATGCTAGTGTAAACAATATGTTAACCATTTTGCGGTATAACCATTTTTGCTGGTAATAATCTGAAAAATTGGTTATTCTAAAAGAGTAGAAAGAGTTTTTGCAACTATTTGAAGGAGAACGACAATGCAATTTCTTAAGAAAAATATTTGGACATTGTGCCTGGTAGCTTTTGCCATGGTTATGACCATGGCCGGTGACGCTTCCGCACAATCTAGTGTTATGCAAACTGCTTCAGACAAAACCTTGAATGTGTTCAAGGCCGTAAAACAAATCATCTTCATCGTTGGTGGTTTTGGTTTGGTCGGTATCGCTTTCGGTGCGATTATCGGTAAAATTCAATGGAAGTGGTTTGCCGGTTTGGCTGTCGGTTTGGCAATTTTGGCCGCTGCCGGTTCAATTGTTAACTATGCGACCGGTGAATCTATGTCCGGCTTCCAAGATACGTTTGATAACGCTACTAACTAATATCTCCTTCATAACGCTCGCGGGCGGCAGGTTTTTCTGCCGCTCCACGAGCAACAGGAGAGCCAAGGGTAGAAGTAAAGCGGGGGTCTTGCGGAAGTTGGCAACATCTTACCTCGACCCTTTTTTCAAACTAATGGGTTTAGCTATTGAGCCGCCCACGGCTCAATCACCAAATCCATCAGCAAAAAACGCAAAGGCAGGAGGACGCAATGTTTAACATTAATAAAATAATCAAGCTGATTTTGATTGCCGCCTTTGTGTGTGTGATTAGCGCCGGCGAAGGGTTAGCTATTACTCAAAAAGTGACTTTTCAAGATGGATCATCAACGTATATAAACAACTGTAATGGCAGTTGTCCGGCAGGAAGTTATTGTGACACATCTGTTGGTCTGTGTAAAACGTATGATGGTAAATTTGTCAATAATGCGCTTTCAGGCAGTAGTTTTTCAAATAGTAGCTTAAAAATTGATACAACGCCTCGTATAGGTGAAATGGGGTCTAGGCAAGATAGACTTGCGGCAACGATGAGGGAGGCTACTACCGGTTCAAAATGTGATAGCGGTCAAATTTGGAATGATCATTTAGGTAAATGCTGCCCTGCAATGCAGAAATGTCCTTCTGGGCAGATGTATAGTACACTAACATGCAAATGTCTTACACCATCAAGCGCTGGTAGTAATACGCAGGCATCGAAAGTTATCATAACCGGTTGCAGCGGTAATTTTGGATTGTTCTCAGGGCTTATTACCGCCGGACAAGATATTTTCAAAGGTCTGCGGGATTTGATTTATGTTGTCGCGGGCTTTGGTATTATCGGTGTGGCGGTCGGCGGCTTTTTCGGCAACCTTAACTGGAAGTGGTTGGGCGCGATTGTCATAGCTTTGATTGTAATCGCCACCACCGGGGAGTTATTAGCGGCGATTACCAATTGTCAAAGCTTTACCTCTACGTATATTCAAGACACGCTAAAGTAGCGGGACAAAGCAACATATTATTGAGTTTGATTGCCTTAGCGGCATAACAGGGGAGGACGTCATGTTAAACATCAGAAAACTAAATCAGTCGATTGTTACCGTGTTTTTAGCGGCAATCGTTTTTTGCGCCTCCGCCCCACATGCTAAGGATTATCGCACAGAGGGATTGATTAACGGCTATACTGCCGATATGTATCAAGGGAATGGAATTGGAAGCCCAGGGCTAAACGAAGTTGTAGTCGAAGCAAAAAGAGAAAACAGTAAACAAGATTTGGAAAACGCCCAAGGTAAGCTAAAAGAAGCTCAAGATGCTTATAATTTAGAAAAAGAAGCTTATGAAGAGCAAATTAAATCCCTTACTCAACAATATAATACAGCCACGGATAAGAATGAGCGTAAAAGATTACGAGAACAAATAGCTTCGGTAAAAAGTACATGGGTTAAAAACGGTAATAAATATGTCGATGGCATTATGGATGCTCAAAATGGGGTCGCCGCAGCTGAAGCTACATATTATAGCAGGGACATAGTTGAAGGGTATCGGGATAGCGAAGGTAATGCCGTTGAAAGTTTGAAAACAACTTACAATGCCGCCCTGAATAAAGTCAATGCCGCTAATGTACGATTGGCCAAATGTCAGTCTGGTAAAGAATGTGTTGATAGTAATGGAAACCAAACTACGACCGAAGCTGTTAAAGAGGAAATCACCGCTCTGGAACAAGACGCTGATGCCGCTTATTCAGCTTATCGCACCGGTCAAGAAAGGCTTAATGCTAAGAGAGAGAGGCTTGGTAAAGCAATTGATGGTGCTAAATCTGAGTATGATAAAGCCTTAAATGAATATTATCAGGCAAAAAAAACTTGTGAATTCTATGAAAGCAACAGCCACGTCAGCCAAGCGGCACAAGAAGAGTTTAATCGGTATTGTAATGCCGATGGTTCAATGCAAGAAAAATATAAAGACAACTTAAACGATGCCAAATTAGCTTGGGATTCGGCAGTTGCCGATGCTGCAGAAGTTGGTGAGCAAAATAGCTATGAGCATAAAGATGAAATTTATTTAGCTGTCAGCACCGACAAAGGCCAACATGGATCGAACGGCATCTTTGACGGCAAATATGTCGGCAGCGCCGCCTACAGTGCCGGCAGCAGTAATGTGTTTTCGCATATTGCCGCCCGTGCGATGCGCTTTTTGGTTGGTATCAAACCCATAATTTATTTATTAGCCGGTTTTGGCTTAATCGGCTTCGCTTTTATGGCGATTTTCAACAAAATCAGCTGGAAATGGTTCTCGCAAATTGCTATCGGCTTGTTTTTGGTGGCAAACATGGGCCGGTTTATTGAATATTTTGTATATCAACGTACGGATGCTTCCGCAGTCCAACCGCTATCATACGGCGACTATCTGCATAAAGGTTTTGCCGACACTGATTATGAATGGGTGAAAGAAAGCACTTTATATAGTCCGACTTATAACGCCGAAAGTCCGGATGCGATCCCCGGAAAGGAAAATGAGAATTCTAAAGCCACTCGCGGTTTTTGCCAAAAAGCCGATTCTTCAGTAAGTGGTTGGGGTGGTTTTACCAGCTGTGTCAAGGATATTATCTCAACCGGTAAAAAAGCCGTTGATACGGTTAAGACCGCGCAAAACACGATTAATAACGTCAAATCCGGTATTGAGGCGACCAAAGCCGCGGTTCGCAATGTTGGTGATGCGGTAAAAGGTATTACTTCCGCCGGAAGTTTGGAAGGCGCAGTTAACGCCCTTGGTAAAATCGGCGCTAATGTTAATAATGTTATCGGCACGGCCGGTGGTTTGGTTAATAATACCTTTGCTAATGCCTCCAGAATTTCCAACAGCATTCAGGATATCGGCAGCAGTACCGATGAAGTTGCCGCTCGTGATACCAAACGCGCCCGCGGCGAGGGTACAAACGCCCTTGACCGGATGTTAAAAGGCCAAACCGTCGGAGCAAATGGTGAAGTTGAACGTTTGTACGGCGGGACAGACCAACATGGCAATGTTCAGCAGGGTAAAATCGCCACCAGCAGCAATGGTGTTTCCACGGTATCTGACGTGACTAAAAAAATTGTACAGGAATCGAACAAAGCCAACACTTTGTTGCAAAAAGGTACCAATGTTGCTGCTGAAGCCGCTTCGGTTGTCGGCAACACCAGCCTGAACACTATCACCGCCGGACTTGTCAATGAAAAGGGTACAATCAATGGTGCTATCCAAGATAAAAAGCAAACACGAGCAGAGGCGGAAAGACTACGTAATGAATACGCCGCCAACACCACGCCGGACAAGCTGGCCGATAAAGCTTCAGATGAAGCTGTTCAGGCTCAGAATACCGCCACGCGCGCTATGCAAGAGGCTCAATATAAGCAGCAAGAGGCCGAAAAACTTCAGGCTATAGCTGATGCTGCCGCTCAAAAAGCCGAAGAAACTGGCAAAGAATCAGATAAGCTGGTTGCTGCTCAAGCCAAAAAACGTGCTGAGTTAGCTGCTGAAAGTGCTGCCACAGCCGCGATTGCAGCCGAAGAGGCGCAAAAACCGGTTGCCGACTTGCAGGAAAAAGCCCGTGAGGCTGAGGTTAAACGTGCGCAATATCAGCAAGAGCAATATCAAGATGAGATAAAAGAAGCAGAAAAGTCGATGGTGGAAGCTGAAAAAGCCGCAAACGATGCTAAATCCAATGCGGAAAAATTGGAACTTGAGGCTCAGCAAGCGGCACAAAAAGCTGCTGCCTCTAAAAAAGATAAGGATATTGTCGCCGCCAATGTGGCTGCTGAACGGGCGCGCAAAGCTCGTGAAGATGCACAAACGGCGCAAAAGAACCTTGAACAACAAACTGCCCGCCGCAATAAGGCTGAGCTGAATCTCCTTGCTGCCAAAACCAGAGAGGCTGAGTTGAAAGAACAAGAAGGCAACTATAAAGCCGGCAGCAATAATAGTAAAAGTTCAGACAATTACTACAGTGGTAGCTACAAGTCTGGAAATTCTTCTAAAGATAATGCGACAACTGATTCAAAAGGCAACAACAGCAATCGTAATGATAGCGCTAATACTAATAATGCTTCCGGTAATACAAGCTCAAACGCATCTGGTAGCAATACCTCTGTTTCATCAAATAGCGGCAGCAGTAGTGGAAATCTTGTTTCCAGCTCAACCGGCGGCAACAAAGGGTCGACTACCGGTAGCAACTTGGTGACAACAACTAACGATCGCAAAACAACAAATACCAACACCAATACCAAGTCTTCAGCTGCATCGGGATCATCTGCCAAATCCCAAAATCAGGCAAGCACATCTCGCAGTGTCAGCACTACGGCAACTGATTCGACTGGCAATAACAGCCGTAGCAATGCCAACACCGGTAGCAATAAGATCTCAGGCAATACAAACTCTGCCACAACCGGCAATACAAGCTCAAGTACGTCAGCCGGCAATACAAGTTCAAGTACGTCAGCCGGCAATACTACTGCTTCATCAAATAGCGGCAGCAGTAGTGGAAATCTTGTTTCCGGCTCAACCGGCGGCAACAAAGGGTCAACAACCGGCGGCAACTTGGTTAACTCCGGCACTAACAAGTCGGATAGTGGTTCTAAAGGCGCTACGACAACAGCTTCTTCCGGCAGCCAATCAAGCGGCAAGACTACTTCGGTTACCGGCAGCAGCAGTCGTATTGTCATCCCGCATCGTACTACGCCGATAAGCGCCAGCCGCAGCAGTGGAGCAAGACGTAATTATAATACCAATATTTATAAATATGGTACGGCTTCCAAAGCGGCGGCATCGTCAACCAACGCCTCTAACGAGGGTAAGCAAGCAATCGGTACCGGCGGAACTAGTCCTAATTCAGCCGCGGCCACGGCGGCTCGCGCAGCAGCGTTCAAAAGCAAACAGCAACAGCTGATGCGCAAACAGGCTGAAGAAAAAGAAATGCTCGAAAAACAAGCCGAGGCCAAAGCTCTAGCCTTGCAGCATGAAATGGCTGAGCAGGAAATGCAGCGCCGTTGGAAACGTGATGATGAAGAAAATATACGTCAAATGCGTATCGGCGTTCAGGTGCGAAATCTTAAAGCTGTGAATGATAAAAAGGCTAAAGAGGCTAAAGAGGCTGAAGAAAAACAAGAAAATGAAAATCAGCAGCCTGATGCGGTTTCGGTTTCCGGCGATTTAGCCCCTGATACCATAATTGAAGAAGCTAAAGCGCAGGCGAAGAATAATAAGGCAGAGAAATCCAAGACGGATTCACAATCATCAACCGCTAAATAAAATTAACGCATTATTCATAATCAGGAGGTATAATTAAACATAATTTCCTCCTGATTTTTTGTATGAGCAAAGGATAATTACTGACTTTTGCTTGCATATGGAAAACTCCGGCGGTATCATAAAAACAAAACAGCAGATTTGAGATAGTGCAATGCAGGAAAGTATCTTAAAAGCCGTAGCTAATCCGCCTAAAATATTGTGGGGGCCGTTTCTTCCCACTATGTTAAATTTTGGCATCCAATTTCCGATAATGTTTATGTTTATCGGAACATTTGAGATTAACCCGCTGTTTTTTATGGGTTCATTGATTGCCGGTCATATTTTTTGCATCGCTTTGGGTGCTAAAGAACCTCACATCTCGGCAATGATTCAGGCCTATGGGCAAACGGCCATAAAATCTCATAACCTCTATAAAGAAAAGGGGAACAAATTTGCACCCTGATTTTGACTTTTTCAGTACCTTTGTACAAGGGCTATCCAGTTTGGAAATCGCAGTTGCCGTCATTGGTTTTATATCGGCGGCGGCTTTTGCCGGTTTTTGGGTTACGAAATTAGGCTATTATATCCTGCCGCAGCCTCGGGAATCTCGGGTGTCGGACTTTTTGCCGTTTAACAAACTGTTGTCCGACGGTATGACCATTCGTTGCTATAATGGCGCGTTGGCGCGGGTGTTTAAGGTCGAAGGTGTGGATTTGGCCTTTGTGACCGAAGAAAAAGTTATGTCTATGCTCGAGGCGCGCAAGTCTTGGATTGACGGTATGTCGGATTTGCAGGTTACGGCGCGTGTTATCACTATCCGCGACCGGATTCCGTTGGAAGACGACGAGGGCGATTTTGATAACAAACTATTGGAGCAGATTTCACACACCTGGCACGATACTTTGAATCGGGTTTACAGCAACACGCACTATATTGTTATTTCGGTTATTGACCGTGACGAGGCGTTAAAAGACTTAAACTATGCCTCACAGGCGCTGCTCGCCACCTTGAGCGAATATGGGGTTAAGGCTATGTATGAGGCTGAGGGCAGTGAGGCGGAAGACAGTCCGTTGGCGGTTTTCTCGCGTATTTGCAGCCCGATTTCCAAGCCGATGCCCAAGGTTAACGGCGCTGAGGGGGCGCAGCTTAATGAACTTTTGACCGCCGATCATATTCATTTTACCGGTGAAAACGGATTGATTCGCTTTTTCTCCGGCGATAAGGAAGTTTATGAAGCTGTTATGGGGATTCGCTCGTCCGGTGACTATATGGACGAGGGTATGGTTGCGGCTTTGCTGTCAATCGATTGCGAGCTTACTTTGTTGCATAATGTCCGCCCGATTTTCAAGCCGCACGCCCGCGCAATGTTGATGCAGCAACAGCGTATGGCTACCATAACCAGCTTTTCGCAAGATGTGGTTGACCAATATAGTGAGGTTTTGGCCGCTATTGAAGATAGTGATACCAATCATCAGGCCTTGACCGAATATGCCATGGCGATTATTTTGCGCGGCGAAAATAAGGAAGAAATTGATTTCGGCGAAAGCGAAGTTCAACGCATCTGCCGTCTTTACAGCGTTACGCCGGTGCGTGAAGGCTGGGTTACACAGGCGACCTTCTTTAACCAATTCCCGACTTATGAAACGTTGCCGCGCACCTATCGCTATTTGTCCCGCGTGGTCGCTACGGCTATTTCGTTTGACAAACCGTCGGAAGGTTTTGCCAAGAGTGACTGGGGTAAGGGTGCAATCACTATTTTCCGTACCACTTCCGGTTCGGCTTATCGCTTCCAGTTCCATGTTTCGAGCGAGGATTCTGCGGTTGCCCACTGCTGTATTATCGGTCCTACCGGCCAAGGTAAAACCACGTTACTGACCTTTTTGGCCGGACAGGCTATGCGCCACAAAGATTTGCGCGTGTTCTTCTTCGACCGCCACCGTGGTGCTGAAATTTTTACTCGTGCCATCGGTGGAGCTTATGTCGGCTTTGAGGGTGACCAAAAAAATGTGTCACTGAACCCGTTTGACTGTGAAAATACTCCCAACAACCGCGCCTTTTTGCGGCGTTGGCTGCGAGCGATAACCTTAACCGATGATGCTGTGTCTGAAAAAGAAATCGCGCGCGCGGTTACAACGGCTTTTGATTATTTGCGTCCTGAAGAACGGATTATGACCAATTTGTATAAAAGCTGTTTTTCGCCGACCGGTAATATGCGCCGCGAAATTTTCAAATGGGTCAACCCCGACCAATATGGTAATATTTTTAACGCTGTTAATGATAGCTTGGATTTGAAAGCCAAGCGGTTTATGGCGTTTGACTTTACTCATATTTTTGAAGATGAAACCTTAGCACCGGCGGTTATCAGCTACATCATGCACCGCATTCAGGCCGAAACCGGCGATACCGGCGTTCCGTCACTGATTATGATTGATGAAACCGCGCCGATGCTAAAACACCCGATGTTCCGCGACTATTTTGCCATTGGTTTGCAAGAAGGACGTAAAAAACGGCAGGCTTATTTGTGTGCTTTCCAACAGCCGAATATTATTGATAAGCTCGGGGTTGGCGAGGTTATCCGCGGCCAATGCCAAACCGTCATTTTCTTCCGCAACCCGCAGGCTATGCCCGAAGATTATGCAAACTGGAACTTAACTACGGCTGAAACCGATTTTATCTTCGGTAAAAGTTATCGTGATTTTCCGTATGCGATTTTGTTGTCGCGTCCTGCAACTGGAGAATCGGTGATTTTGGATGTCGATTTAAGCGGCTTAGGACCATACTTGCGCTTGTATAATTCCGGTCGTAAGAACGTTTTGTTGGTTGAAGAACTGATTAAGGAATATGGTGAAGACAACTTTGTTACAAAATATTTAAATATTGAGTAGAAAACGCCAAATTCGTTTATTTGAGGCGAAAAATCTGCTATAATAAAAGTATGTCGAAAGCGGCAAACAGGAGGTTTAGATGAGGAAATTAAGTAACAATAGTTTATGGGCAGTATTGCTTCTTAGTTTCGTTTACCTGTTTGGCAGCATTGCCGCGCAGGCGCAAATTCCGGTTACCAACGCCGAAGGAACTAAACATAATCTTAAATACTATTTAAACCAAGTCAAAGAAGGCAAATTCACTTTGGATACCACTACTCAGGTTACCAAGGTTACGACGGCTATCGGCGACCAAACCAAGGGTCTGAGTGAGTTTGTTAAGAAAAGTAAAGAAAAAATCGAAAAAGCTAAAGAGCAGTTTGATAAATATAAAAAACAAGTCGAAGAATATAAAGCGGAATACGATAAATATAAAGAGCAAGTCAGACAGTTAAAAGCTGACGTCGAAAAAACTGTTGCCGATGCCAAAAATACGGTTAATCAGGTCAAAGACGGTATTAACACTGCCAAAGATATAGTCAATTCGGCCGGCGATATTGTTTCTTCCGCCGGAGAAATGGCTAAAGGACAGTTGGGGGAATTGGCTTCAGCAGCCGGAGTTGACAGCTCTGCATTATCCGGAGTATTAGGCGGCAATAGCGGCGGTAGCAGTGCCGATACAGATACAAATCCTGTAACTAATTCATCCGACAGTACTTATAGCGGTTCGACCTCGACCCCCGCTATAAGTTCCTCAAGCGGTTCATCCGGTGGTTCGACAACAAGCTCAGCCGGCTATTCTTCATCAGGTTCAAATGTTTCTCCGGTATCGTCAAGTTCCATTTCCGGTGTTGCCGGCGGCAGTGCCGGTATGGCGGGTAGTAATAGTAGCAGCGTTGGTGTCGGTAGCAATGCCGGCAGCAGTGCATACGGTTCCAATAGTGCAGTTGCCGACAGCTATACCGCACCGGTAAGCTCCCGTAAGGCATTCGTTTCGACAACTTCACCATCAGCCGTCTCATCGCCGGTAGAGGCTTCAACTGCGGTTGATACACTATCGGTTATGGCATCGGCCGCCGAACCGGTAGTTACTGCCGAAAGTGCCGCCATGATGTCTAATGCCGCTGTCAGTGATTCTTTAGCTGTAGCTGTTGATAATCAGTATGGAACACCAGTTGCCGCATCGCCGCAAATCAGCTCCACAGATATGAATTCGACTACGGAAATGCAAAAAAACAATATGCCGGTCAGCACCGCCACGGCAGTCAGAAGCTCCGTGGCTCAGCCGGTAACCGTGACGCCGCTCAGTGATTTGCAAATTCAAAATAAACAGGCTCAGACCCAAGTTAAAGATAAAAATTTTATCGGCACATCATTGAACACTACGGATATTCAAACCGTCAAAACTCCGCAGACCCGCCAAATTAAACCGGTGCGCCGCAGTTTTAAGCCGCGAAATTCCGATTTGCGTTCTGAGGTCTCGCCCTTGCAGAGCTTTGCGCAGGCTCGTTATTCAGAAACATTGGCGTTTGCCATGTTAAAACTTAGCGACAACGGAACTGATATTAACGGCACATTTATTGTTCCGCCCACCGTCAATATGCCGTGTGGTTTAAGTTCATCTACCGCTTTGGAAAACGGTAATATGGATAAATGTCTGATAAAGTTTAATGATGCCGCCAAGCGCCCTCAGGCTGAAGAAGTTGAAAGCACCCAAGCTTATTATGCGCAAGGCAAAAAAGAGTTGATAGCTGCTTACATTGCCGAAGCCTATAAGGCACAACGCGAAACCGAAGATTTTACCGAAAAAGTTTTATCACCGATAGAGCTTGCGGTTGCACCGACTGAGTTGGACATTTACAGCAACATCGTCGAGGCCAACAAAGCGGTAGTTACGGCTATCAACGGTATCTTAAAAATAAAGAGTTCGCGCTTGGCTTTGGATATTTACAACAACTACGGAACATATCGTTTTTCTTCCCCTGAGGAAGATGAGTGAGGTGCGGCAATGAAACTTTGGCAGCAAATATCAGGTGTTCTGACGGCAATGTTTTTACTTGCCGCTTCGGCTGTTGCTGACGAAACTGTTTCGGAAACCGATGCCGCGGACGAAGATGTCAATATAACTGCACCGGAGCAAGATGACGGCCACGCCGTAGACGGAACATTAATTTTTACCAAACGCATTGCTCGTTTTTGCGGACTTGGTTCTAAGGATGCCAACTCCAGTCAAAAAATTGAAGATTGCCTGAACAGTCTTTTGCGCCTTAAATATGGCTCTCAGCTGGATAAGCTTGAAACTTTCGGTACGATTTATAATGCTGATTATTATCAGCTCAATGCCGAATATTTGGAATTGGCGCTGCAAAAGAAATCGTTGGCCGGCAATTATGAGGAAGAAATAGACAATGCGGCCACCTCCACCAATCCGACAGCATATACCAAACGCGCGCTACAAGAAAAAAATGCTAATTTGTCGGTGATGGCGATAAAAAATCTGGCAGAAGTAATTGATGTTATGTCTTCTTCCGGTAACTTGCATGCTCTTAATTATATTTCGGCGTATGAAAACGCAAGTAAAACTGCTGCGCCGGTTGAGCAGGAGGATGACGAATGAAAACCTCACGCTTAACATATTTCACAATTGCCGCATTGTGGGGCCTTTGCTCTTTCAGTGCCAAAGCCGCAATTAATGACCGCATTGCTAATGCTATGGATGAGGTTTCGCTGCAGGTGGAAAAAGTCGGTACTGTTCAGGAAGAATATACGTCTTATGCTACCACCTATATGCAAGGCAAAATTGGTGAATTTGGCGATATCAATGCCGTGGCTAAATCTGCTAAAAGAGTTGAAAATGCTAAAAAAGCCGTAGATAAGCTAAAAAAACTGAAAGAAAAAGCTGAGAAAAAAGCCGCTGAACTTAAAAAGAAAAAAGAAGAACTGGAAAAGACTATCGCCGACCTCAAAGCCCGAAAAGAAGAAATAACTCAAAAGGTTAAGGATGCCCGCCAACAAATTGATAAGCAGATTGCGGAGGCTAATAAACTGGCACAAGAATCGCGTGATAAATATCAACAGACGATGGAAAAGTATAGTCAGTTGGTACAGCAGGCCGATAATGCACGTGAACAATTTGCACAACAGCAGGCTGCTGCTAATGATTTGAATAATGCTACTGGCGAGGAAGATGATGCGGAAATGGACTTTCTGCCCGACAACAGCGATGACTCGCAAGATGAGCCGCTTGCTTCTCCTGCCGGGCGGGTTGCCTTTGATACGCAAATTGTTGAAACTCCGCAAGCTATAGCTGTTGAACCGGCTCAAGTCAGCTATGAAATGCCGGTTGTTTCTGATGAGGGCTTATCCGCACCGGTCCCGATGCCTACGGCAAATTCGGCTTTGCCGGTTATGCCTGACTCCGCCGCGGTCATTAGTGATATTGCTGCCACGGCTGCTGTCGAACCGGTGTCGTTATCATCCTTGCCGGATTTAAGCACCATGGCTCAGCCGGTTTCTTTGTCGGCAGATGAAGTTGCTGCGCGGTCCGCGGTTTTGGCTGAAACGCCGGCAGCTGATGATGCGGAGGAAACTGAAATCACCAATTTAACCATGGAGCAGCAATTGCTTAAAATTGAAGCTTCTCGTGTGCAAACCGCCGCAGTTCCCGGTAGAAAGGTGCAATCCGGCTTGAAGGCCAAAGACGAGGTGAAACCATCTGAACTTGAAATTGCCCGCCCCGCCCGTCGGACTTTCAGCGTCAACCGCTTAACCACTCAATCAAACGGAGGCAGCGATGAATAACTTGACTAAAATCGGATGTCTTCTGCTTGTCTTCTTACCGCTTTCTGGGGCTAAAGCGGTGGAAATACCGGACTATATTACTCAAATTGATGATGTCGCGGCTAATATTTGTCCGATTATTAACAACCTCAGTTCGCAAGCTACCGGCGCTACTTCTGCCGAAGCCGATGCCCGAGTTAAGCAACAATTGCGCCGTGATTTGGCCGCCGCAGCTTACGGACAAGCGATTGCTACCCGCGCTCAGCTGCAACAACAAGCCGTGGCTGATGTGGCTAAACAAGGTGTTGATGCCATTTTATCAAGCTTGAAATATAAAAAAGAGATTATGGCGGACAAGATTCAGCCGGCACTAATCAGTATTGCCGAAAGACTTAACTCGATTGTATCAATGGAAGCAAGCATTGCTGCATTGGAAGGTACAATGATGTTCACTGATTTGCCCAAAGACGATACCGATGTATTTAAACGCTGCTCACAAGATGACGAGGAGGAAAAATAATGAAAAAACTATTCGTCATCTTAAGCTTGCTTTTAAGCCTTTACTGCCGAGAAACTAATGCGCAGCTCATCGTGATTGATGCGGCGGAAGATAGTGGTCGTGCGGTTAACGTTGTCCAAAAAACCAAGAATACTTACGATAAAACTATGGAAAAAATTTCCAACTCCAAAATGGGTAAGGCAATCGGCGATGGTACCAAGCAGGCTAAAAAAGGTGTCAGCTATGCCAAAGGTCTGTATAATAAAGCTATGTCCTTTTATCAATTGGGATTAAAAGTTGTGGAAGAAGCCAAAAACAGTCCCGAATATCGTGCCGCCAAAATCAGTAAAAATATTGCCTCCGAGAAAAAACGTATTGACGCTCTGGAAAAAGAAAAAAGTGGGTTAGAAGAAGTTTTGCAGCAAAAAATAAGTTTGGCTCAGAAAAAAGCCGAAGCCGATATCCGCAACCTGCAGCAAAACAACCAAAATGCGCGGGTTATGGCTGCCGGTGACAGCTCTATGCAGGGTGTGATTGATGACAATAATGCCCAAATTCAACAGATAAGAACGGATTTACAGACAACTATTGCCGGCTATAACCGCGAAAACCAACAGCGTCTGTCGGAAATTGAAGCCTCGATTCAAGAACGAAATTCCAATTTGCAAAAATTAGCGCAGGATTTGCTTGAAGTTGCCAACGTCAAAATCGAAGATCCGCGTGAGGCTTTGAAGAAGAGCAAAGAAAACTTTACGCTCAAAGAGGACGAAAATCCGACTATCAAAACCCGGCAAAGAATTAATGAGCAGCGTTATAAGGAGCGTCGTCAGGCGGTTTATGATGTTTATACTGCTTCGGCCGCAGTCAAATATAATCGCAAAAGTCTGACCGATGAGGTTGAAAATGTTAACGAGCTTATCCCGCTTATGGGCGGTGAATCTGACGGTTCCGGTATTCATACACAAATTTTGCTTAAGGAAGCCGATATGCTGCGTCGTTATATCGACTATGTATTGGCTGATTTGCAAATGGAAGCCGCTGTTGAAATGGCTAATTTGGATGTTAGTAAAGTCGGCGATTTGGAAGAGCTTAATCTTTGTTCTTATTATGATCCCAAGAGCAAAACTTCGGCTGCCACAGAAAGAGCCGGCGGTTTGAAAGGGGTAATCAGTACGGTTAAAAGCACGGTTGAACAAGGTAAAAATACGCTCAACACCGTTAAGAATAAAGTTGAGGAAGCTAAGGATATCGTCAACGAAGGTCAGGAGTTAATCAACAATGCCGGTGATGTTGCCGGCGGCTTGGTCGATAATGTTAAAAATCAGGTTCAAGATGAAGCCTTAAATACAAAAGGAATGTTCTGATGTCGTGGTGTAAACTGAAATTATCGTGGTTAGGAAGTTTGCTGGTTTTAGGTGTTTTGTCCGTTGCCGGCAATGCGCAGGCCTTGTTTATTGATAAGCTGCTGAAATCGCCGTCAATTGAATTTCCGGTTTTTAAGCCTTCCGAAGAGGTTATTAATGCGGTGGGAACAGTTCAAACCACATATTCTACCGGCATGAAAACTAAAAACACGGTTGAAGCCACCGCCAATAATATTCGCACGGCCATAGGGTCAATTCAAAACGGAGATTTTACGAGTTTAATGGATGGCAGTTTCAAAATTGGTCAGTCCAAACCCCGTAACTGCACTATCGGCGAAATAAAACTTGATGTTACTGATGCTGATTCGGTTGCCAATGCGATTAACGAGATTGTGTTCAAAGCTCCGCACCCGTCGCGGCGAGTCACCTTTGACAATAATATGATTCGTTTTCGGGCTGAAAATGTTATCGAAATCTATACTGCCGCCCAACAATTACAGCTTTATATGGAACAAACGGTTAAACCCACATTGGCCGCCGCGATTAAAGCGACTACCGAAGGCAGCACCGAAGGCGATGTCCAAACTCCGGCGCCTGATGCCAATAATGAAGCCGCATATAACGAAGCTGCGGCGTTGGAAACCATTGACAGCCTTTTACAGGTTTTGCAAACCGCTACCGCCCTGCGGGAGCAACTGGCGGCCGTTAGAGCTATGCGTTCTATTGAGCCTGAACCGTTTGAGCTGAAGGACGAAAGTTCTTCTTCTGACACAACTGAGGCTCCGGCTTCGGATACAACCGCTGAAACTCCGGCCGCCGAAACCACGGCTGCTTTGGATTTGCCGCTTGCCGCTCAGTATACCTTGCGTAATTCCAGCCCGTTGGCATTTGCTCGCTTGTCTTCAACTTCCTCAGCTCTGACCGCCGTGTCTGATGCGGAAAGTGCCACGGAAGACGCATATTTTGCCTCACAGCGCAAATTCCTTTCCCAAAACCTGAAATTAGAAGAAGCTCCGGAATCTTCTATGTTCCACCCGTATGAATATGAACAGGCGCGCATGGGCGAGTTAGACAAGATTGAAGCCGTCGCCGACAATGTTTCGGCTGCGATTTCGGCGCATAATATGATTCGAGAACTCCCATCCTATAAATATGCTGCGGAAAGCTACCAAAAAATCAAAGCGCAACATCAAAAGGCGATTGAAGCCTTAGGCCGTTCACAGCAATGTGTGCTTGGTTATATCGGTCGTCACTATAAGCAGCCGCTGAATGTGTGGGAAGGAGCAGAACCTCCGTCCGATCAAACCGCTTATGATCAGATGCAGGGAATTGCCGGTTGGTCGTTGGACGCATTTGATGTCGCTAAAGCCGCGCAGGCAACCACCGATGTTATGGATAACACGGTTTTATACAGCAGCGATGATGATTTTACTTCTTTATCCTCATCTGATACTCTGGGAATGGCGGTTAATCCTGAAAAAAATTCGGTTTATCAGGCAATGAAGAGCCAAAGCACCACTACTTCCAGCCCCAAAGCACAGGAACAATTATTGGCCGAAAACCGCGAAGCGCAATTAATTCCGTGGAATATCGGGGCTGAAGCCTCAGCTATGTTGGTTGCTTCTCCCGACAAATGGGGAACACTGCAGCAGGATTATGCGGTTTGGACGGATGTCAAAAGTTTTTACAACCAATATCTTAATGCCAAATATGACAATATTCAGGCTCTGCTGCAAAGGTTTTCTTACAGCGATATTTTAGCCATGGTTGTGTCAAAACTGCAGGGAAAAGAACAACAACCGTCCGAAACAATCAAGCAAAAAGAATTTGCTAAACTGGATAATACTCTGAGCGAACAAACGCAAAAACTGGAAAACGATTTCAGTCAACAGTATCAGACTTTTACTCTTCAGCGGCAATCGGCCGTCACCGCTCTGCAACGACAACGCGATGCGGTTGCGGAAGAACTTGAACAAGCATCTTCCGCATACAAAAATCTGAAGGATGAAATCGCCGACACCCGTCAGCAGATTAAAGACGATGCCGAAGAGCAAACAACCAAAGAAATCAAATACATTGAACCGTTTGACAATGAAACCTCAACCTTAAATACTTCATGGGACACATCATCACCGATGCGCTTTGCCGTCAGTTTGCGTTCCGGCTTCGGTTTGGCCGGTGCTTATCTGCAAGGGCTGGAAAATATCAAGTCGTCGTTTTCCAATAAAGTTACCGCAGCTCGTAAGAACTCCGATATTGATAAGTTGGAAACCCAAAGTCAGGATGCAGACCGCAAAGTCAGCCGCCTGAAAGAAAAACTGCAGACGCTTAACGCTCAGGTTGTGCAGGAAAAATTAGAAACTCAAAAGCAGGCCGGTGGTCTGGCTTCGCAACATCGCAGCGAATTATCGGCTTTGGCGCAAAAAATTCAGGCCGCTAAAGACGCTTATGAAGATGAATTTGCGCAAAACGCCGCTGCCGGAATTAACACACTAGCCACCAAAATTGTCAATAAATCAAAAGCCGCTTTTGTGCAAACTCACGGCAGCAATGTCAAATATACCGGTCCGACGGCTGCCGCGCTTGTCGGCGGGCTTAATTCCGCCGTGGCTGATTCGCTGGATAAGTTATATGATCAGGTTGCCGCCCGTATTGCCGCGGCCAAACAACAATACGCGGCTTTGGGTGATAACTTGTATAATCCCGAATACCACGAAAAAGTGGTGGCTATTCACCAACAGATGATTGCTGACATCAAAGCCATGGCCTTGGTTCTTAACTATGATTCCATGGGCGTGGCTTCAAAAGTTTACCTCTATGAAACATTGTTGACGGCTGATACTTCGGCGGAAAAAGAGGGCTATTTCGTCGGTGCAATTGCTAAAGAACGCGACCTGAAAGCTCCGATGCCCGCCCCGCAGTTTAAGCTGCCGCCGTTGCGTGAGATGGTTTACTTCGATGATACGGATTTTCAAAATGTTAAACCTTATGATGCCAAACGTGAAGTATCCGAACCCATAACCAAAGCTGATTTCTTGAATTATGGCCGCCCGCTGCCGGCAATTTGGCAGTTGTTGCTGCAGGATAAAGCCTTTATGGAACGCGACGTTAATCTTAAAGCTTTATTGAATGAGGGCTGCACGGCTGAAGCTTTCTTCCGTGGCGGTTTTATGCCGTGTCGGGTTGCCAATTCAACGGTGGTTGTCGATGTTAATGCCGATGGTGAGTATATTCAGGGTCCTATGCTGCCTGATATGGCCGAATGTCCGTATTGGGAAATGCGCAGCGGCGGAATTTATGATACAGCATCAGAACAAAAAATCGTTTTCGGCACTCGTCCGAGCAATCAACCCTCCGGTAGTTGTAAGTACAGCGAGTTGGGAACTTTGCTTGATGCGGATGCCGATGGTACAATCTTTTTCCGCCAAAAAGTTTATGACGCTTTTCGCCAAATTATCGCTGACCGGCAAAAACTCGAAACTTCCGGAGATACCAAAGCGGAAACCAATCAAAAATATGCTTATGACAGTGCTCCGTTGGTCAATAATCAGATCGGGGACTATTTGCGTTATGCCGAAGGTGAACAAAAAGCCCGCAAAAATGTTGAGGAAACCAAATCTGATTATGATGATATGATAACGACCTTAAAATCGCTTTTGGCTCAATACGGTTATGATCTTGCTGATGACTTTGACTTCAGCAACGCGCAAAACTATGAAAATATTCGCGCTAAGTTGGATAAAATAAAAAATCGTAATGTATCCGAGGCGGTTACCAAAATCGCACAAATCAATACTGAGGACAACGAAGTCGTGGCCGAGCGTGTCAATAAATATCAGACAATCATTAATGCTTTGCAAAAAGATAAAGATGAGTTAACGACGATTACTGAGGCCGTAACCGAAAATAATAATCTTGACGAAGATATAAAATCTTCTAAAGTAGATGAAGAAGTCAGCAAAAAATATGAGGAGCATTTAGACAGTATCGCTTCTAAACTTAATCTGGCGCTATATCCGTTCTGCGCTAATTATTAACCGGTGAGAAATTAAAATGGAGCAAATTGAAACACAAAACGGCAGTCGTCCGTTGGCGATTGGCAGTTCAAAGGGCAGAGATTACAAGTTTATTGATAAACTTGAAAAAGAAGTCGAAACTTTTAAGCTGCATTATTATATCTGGCTGTCACGATGCTTTATCTTTTTGGCCATTTGCTCATTGTTGCTGATGATAAGCTCATCATTGGCCTTGTTCTCATTAGCGCCGCAGGTTACGGTCGAGCCGTTTTTGATTATCAATCAGGATAGTTCCGAAGCTCTGGTACGGGAAGAACCTATTGCCACTAATATGTCATCAAAAGACAAATTGCTGGAAACTTTTATCAAGCAATATATCATTGTCCGCAACACAATCATTAATGACCCGCTGGAGATGCGCTCACGCTGGATGCCTGGCGGTATGGTTAATTTTTTGTCTGCTCCCGATGTTTTTGAAGTGTTTAATCGTGATATCCAGCGGCGGTGGGAAAATATTTTTAAGCAGGCACTGGTTCGCGAGGTAGAGATTATTTCGGTAATGCGCCAGGGCGGAGCTAAAAGTCCGGTTTGGAAAGTCGACTTCAAAACCTATGATTTGTATGATGAACAGGGTAAAAGTCAGGCTCAAAAAGAGTCGACCATGCGGGTGAGATATTGGACTGCGTCGGTTACGGCTTATTTTATTAAGGACCGTATGTTTGTCGGACGCCGGCTGATTAATCCGTTGGGCTTTACCGTCAGCCGTTATTCACAAACCGAAGTCGAAATCTTCTAATTTGTTGATAAGTATAGTTAAGCTGTTAGACTTTTAAACTAAAAGAGTATAATTTCATAACATCTGGAGTTATATTATAGTTTAAGAAAGGCCTTCTTAATGAATAAACATCTGCGAATTCTACTCTTTCTGGTAGTGTTTTTGCTCGCGGGCTGCTTTGGCTCTTATTATGAGCCGGAGCCGGTCGGCATCGGTAAAGGCAGCGATGAGCTTAAGCTTTCGCCTTGTGCCTGCATGGAAGTCGAACTTCCGAAAAATCTTCCTGATTGGTTTGTGGCAATAATCTAACGTTAAGGGTTGGCAAATGGCGGAACAAATCGGTAATAATCCTAATCGTCGTCTTATCGGCAATGCTGCGCGTCGTCGGAATAATGCCGCCGCAAACAATGATTTGTTTGTGGCTAATGTCGGCGAAAAGCGCTATTTGTGGACAGCCCGCGCCTTCGCGGTTGTTGCTGCTCTCAGCATATGCTGCAATATTGTTTTGATTATGGCGATTTTTCAGGTTTTGCCGCTGTATCGCGTTGAGCCTTATTTGCTTACATTCCAAAACCGCGCGGAACAAGTTTATAACATTCAGCCGATTAAAGAAGGGCTGCGTAATCAAAAGGCTATTACTGAGGTGTTTGTGCGAGAATATGTCTTGACGCGCAGCAGTTTTGACCGCGAAATTCCGGAAATGGAAGCGCGCTGGATGCCGGGCGGTCCGATACAGGAAATGTCAGCTCCGGATGTTTATCAGGATTTTCTGAATAATACGGCTAAAAAGGCTTTGAATGTTATTCGCGCGCGCGGGCTTACTCGTGATGTCAAAATTTTGTCGGTCAACGAACTCACAAATGGTATTTGGCAGGTCGAATATGAAACCAGTGATATGTATCCTGAATCGGATAAACCGGATGTTAACTATTGGACGGCTTCGCTTAATGTCGGTTTTCGTAAAAAAACGGTAAAATACGGCGATCGTCTTAAAAACCCGATTGGCTTCACGGTAACACGCTACGCGTTGACCTTTAATAAAGTAGAATAGGTGATAATTTAATGGCTCGTAAACTTAACATATTTTTACCTTTGGTTGCTCTCCTTATGGTTTGGGGGGGCAAAGCTGTGTTTGCTCAGGTCGATCAGCAGGTTATGGATGCCAGTGCTGAACAGGCTCAAGGTAACTACCAGCCGATGAATATCGGTTATGCAGGCTTTAATTCGTTGGGTATGACACAGGCGGCCTGGCTTGATCCGTTGCAAAATCTTGGTGAAGGACAGAGCCGTCCGGCCTATTCGCGTTATTATTGGACGCCGGATTTGGTTTTGCCGATACGCTTGCGCGAAGGTATGATTACCTTGGTTAATTTTCCGACCTGGGAAATGATTGAAGATATCTTCATCGGTGATAATGCGACATTTGACGGCCAAATATCAGGGCCAAGCAGTTTGTTGCTTTATCCACGCAAAGGAGCTAATGTCGGTGTTGATACTAACATTATCGTTTTCGGCCGTTCGGGTAATCGTTATGTTTTTTATGTTAAGAGTGAGGCGGTTAATACGGAGCGCCTGACCAATGCCATTATTGATATTGATGTCGTCGGCGGACAGGATGGTGCCGGTACTAACGGCTTTGGCGCTTTAGCCGGACAAGGCGGTATCGGCGGTCAAGGACGCGGCGGCACAACTTCTGGCGGTAAGTCGGTTGATGCGTCTTATACCCGTCGTTTCCAAAAAAGCGACTGGTTGAAGGAAATCCCGCTTGATCCGTCTAAGTTCCGTTTTGATTTGGAAGTCTACGTTCCTAATCCGGATGATGTCGTAATTGCGCCTGAACGTGTATGGCGTGATGATATCTTTACTTATATTGATTTGGGTAAAAAAGCTCAAAATATGATACAACGTCCGGTCGTCAGCTTGATTGTTGAACGCGTTGAAGTTCCGGTTGGATTCCGTACAAAAGGTCCAGATAACCGCTTGATTATTGTCGAAGGCGTCGGTGATTTGGTCTTGCGCAACGGCAAACGATTGATTTGCATCAAGTTGCGCCGCTCCGATGAAAGCGGTTTGGAATACTCTATTGATTCAGCCGATTACTTGCCGCCGAAATGGGAGGTGTCACCGGCTATGCCGGCGCAGCAAAGCGGCAACGGCGGTGTCCCGTCAATGCCTTATGGCGGAGCGGCCGGTTCGACCGGTGCTAACGGCGGACAACTGCAGGGGCAATATGATGTCCAAGTCGGACAAAGCCAGATGATTGTCCCGCAATATCAGCAAAATGGCGGTGCGTCTCCAAATACCGGGGCTGGTATGAGTGTCGGTTATCAGGCAACCCAAAATCCGAATGCTCAGTTCGACTATTCTAAAATGCAACGCATCAGCAACACGCAGATGACTTCAACTTCACAGCCGACACCGTCTTTCCCGCAATATGCTTATGGTTCGGGTTTTGTTGATAGCGGCAATTCCAATATTTCGATAGAGCTCGGAACGGATAGCGACGTCGGCAATTTGGAAACTTTGTGGGATAATCTTTCCCGCAAATATAAAAGTGACTTAGGGCGCTATGAGCCGTTCTTCTCCGTGGATGCGCCGGCTGATGGTCAGGGTAAAGAGCTGTTCCACCTGCGCGTCGGACCGATAAAAACACTTGATGAAGGTGATAAAACTTGTGGAACATTAGGGCGTAACGGCGTATTTTGTAGTGTAGTCAGGACACAATAGTCAGCATAATGGATAGAGATAATTTAACACATTCCGAGAAGTATATTAAAAAAACCAATCGCATAATCCTTGCGATTGGTATTACTTCATTGGCTATCTTTATCTTTGGCGTTATTTTGCTGATTAAAAGTAATAAAAAAAACGATGAATACGAAGATCCGGTCTTTACGGATAATGCCGATGTTTTGAATATGGAGGAAACCTCGCCGCTGACTCACGGTATTGAGTTTAACACCTTAGACACGGAGGTGCCGTTGACTACAACACCCGATCCGGTGCCGATGGGTGAGGTTGTCTTAGGAACTGATGCTAAAAATGTTTTAACTCTGGGAACTAACGGCAAAGTTCCGGTTCGAATTGTCAGCGTGGAGTTGGCTGACCCGCCGGCTGACGGTTTTACTTTTCAAGACAATTGCAGCGGCAAATCGTTGAGCGGTGATGAAACCTGCCATATAACCATGAGTTGGACGCCGGTTATTGCCGGAAATGTGCAGAATAATTTTGTGATTGTTTGGCATGAACTCAGCTTAAGCAAAGAAAATGCCAAATCCGCTAAAGTTCCGGTTACCGGTAATGCGGTGGTAAAAGAGGATTGTAAACTCTGCGAAAATGTGCCGACGGCAAATAGTGACGGCACCGAACAGGCTAAGGCTGTTCGCTACGCTATCGGACCTGACGGCAAGGTTATCGGCACAATTGATGAAGACGGATATGTTCGCGATGCTAACGGTAATATTATCGGCCGCGTCGGTGAAAACGGACTGGTGCTTGATAAAGACGGCAATGTCAGCGGCGTGGCTGAAAACCGACAGGCTGTTTATGATGAGTTTGGCAATCTTATCGGCTATGTAAATCCGGACGGTACGGTTGTTGATAAAGACGGCAATGTTATCGGTCGTGTTTTGCCTGATGGCACAGTGGTTGATTTGAACGGCAAAACAATCGGTCGTGCGGTTGATACCGGTTTTGTTTATGATAAAGACGGCAATATTATCGGTCGTGTTATGGCTGATGGTACTGTGGTTGATATGAACGGTAATGTTATCGGACGTGTTCAGCCGGATGGCACTGTTGTCGACAAAGACGGCAATCTTATCGGCTCAATCTCTAAACCGGGGCGTACGGCTGTCGATGCCAACGGTAATGTTATCGGCGTGGTTATGCCGGATGGTTCGGTGGTTGATGCCAATGGTAATGTTATCGGTTATGTTGATGAAAACGGCAATGTCGTTTCTTCTCAAAAATCACCATTGCAAGGTAAAAAATTGCGTGTAGCCTATGATTCCAACGGCAATATTATCGGTTATATTGATGAAAACGGCAATCTTTTGGATAAAGACGGTAACATTATCGGCCGGATGTTGGAAGACGGCACGGTGGTTGATAAAGACGGCAGCGTTATCGGCTATGCCGGCGAAAATGTGGAATTTGACGCCGAAGGCAATGTTATCGGCTCGCTGGTGGCGCTTAACCGTTTGCCGATAACGCCGCAAGGTACGCTGCTTGGTACGGTGCAAAATGACGGTTCAGTCGAAAACAGCCTTAAACAGGTTGTCGGACGGGTGATGTCCAATGGTTTGGTGCGCGAACCTAACGGCGCTAAAATTATTGCCAAAATGGTACGGGGCGGGTTTGTGGTCGGCTATGGCTGTAAGCAGATAGGATATTTGGACAAAGACGGCAAAATCAAAAAAGGCAATGAAGAAACAACCTATAAAATTAATCATGAGGGTGTTGTTACCGACAACGAAGGTAAATATGCCGGCGAGATTGTAAAAATTGGTCGGGTCTTTGATAATAGTTGCCGCTTGTTGGGTATTGCCGATACCAACGGCATTGTAAAGAACAGCTCCAACCGCTATGTCGGTTGTGTCAACCCCGACGGCACGGTCTTGGATGAAAAAGGCGATTTAATCGGCGCGGTTATGAAACATGGTGCGGCGGTTGACTATGATGGCAACTATATCGGCCGCGTCGATAATAATAACGTGGTGATTAATGACGCTAATCTTCCGGTTGGTTGTGTCGGTATTCGGGGCGATGTTGCCAATAATAAAGGTGTTTATATCGGACACGTTGTCGGTTCTAAATATGGCTTTGACTTAAACGGCAATTATCTGAATCCGGTCGATGATAAAGCTCAGGTCAAAATATATGGCAAACCTTCGGCACGGTTGTCTGCAAACGGTTTACTGCTTAACGAAAAAAATGAAATCGTCGGTACGGTAATGGATAGCAAAACTACGGTGGTTGATGCCGCGGGCAATCTTATCGGAGTTTTGTTCCCTGACGGCAATGTCTACAATGACAAAGGCGTAACCCAAGGCAAAATCAAAGGCGATGGTTTAAGTTTTTATAATAACGCTTTAGGGCGTCCGGCTTTTCGCGGTGAAGTTATTGATACCAAGGGGCAGATTATCGGTGTTGCCGAATATGACGGCAGTGTTTTTAGCCGTTATGGCGAACAACTCGGACATCTGGATGCCAAGGGCGCGCTGATTGACCGTAAAGGGCAGTATGTCGGAGCGGTGGTTCATTCCGGTGCCGCAATCGGTTATGACGGTTCGTATGTCGGCTATGCCGTGTCCAGCGGGCGGGTAATCGATTTATCCGGTTCGGTTGTCGGCACGGTTACTTATGACGGCAAAGTCAGTGATACTGACGGCAATATTATCGGTGAAGTAATTCCCGAAAACATAATGGTCGATATTTGGGGCAATTATCGAGGCCGCATGAACTCCCTTGGTGATGTTATTGACTTAAAAGGTGATACGGTTACGGCGGTGTTGCCGGGCGGCTCTACCGAACTTAATTTAAGCTTGTTGAAACGCGGCGGCGTTATCGACTTCGGTGGCAATGTCATTGGCGCGGTAATGCCTAACGGAACGGTAGTTAATAATAGCAATGTCATCATCGGGCGTGTTTTGTCGGACGGTAATGTCCTTAGTCTGGCCGGAAAACTTATTGGTGAATTAGCAATGGGCGACATCGTCATTGATAATACTGATAAAGTTGTGGGTTATGTAAATTTTGATGGTAAAATCCGCGGTTTTGATGATAATATCATAGGCAACAGCCTTTCCAGCGGTTTAGCTACTGACGGCAGCGACGGTATTCTTGGTAAAATCTATGAAATCGGCGCAACAATTTTGGGTAATGACGGCGAGTATAAAGGTCGTCTTGCTCCTGACGGAACGGTGCTTGACCGCAAAGGCGAAATGATAGGACGGATTAAAAGTAACGGCACTTTTGTTGATTTGGATAAAAAAGTTGCCGGTTATGTTTTGCAGGAAGTTGCCAAAAACCGGAGGAACTGATTAGATGTTGCTTGATTTCAGAAAATATTTCTCTCGCAAAGTCAGATTGTGCTTAGGCGCTTTGGGAGGAATATTGCTGTCTTTTTCAGTTTCGGCGCAAGAAATTACGGCTATCGATTTTAACGGCGACTTGTTGGGTAAAGTTATTCCGGATGGTAAAGTTGTCGGTTTTGACAATCAGCTTATTGGTAATGTTACAGCTGACAGCTTGATTGTTAACTTCGACGGTAAATTAATCGGCGGTGTAATCCCGCAAGGTGTTGCTATCGGTAATGACGCCAAACTTTTAGGTAAGGTTAATAATGACGGTTCTGTCCGCTTGGCTTCAGGGCAGGTGGTCGGTAAAGTTTTGCCCAACGGCTTAGTGGTTAATGACTATTTTGATATTATAGGCGCGGTTTTGTTCCCCGGTCTGGTTTATTCGGATGAAGGAAAGACCGTCGGCCGCGTTACCGGTGATGGTTTTTATACCAACCTGCAGGGACAGCAAATCGGTTTGGTAACTCCTGACGGCTATGCTTATCGCCGTGCAGGCAGTGATTATATTTTGGACGGACGCCTGATATCTTCCAAAATGGTCGTTTCATTGAGCGGCGAATTTATCGGCAGTATTGTTCCGGGGGGCAGCGTATCGAACTTTGACGCGCAAATAATCGGACATATCAAAGCTAACGGCTATGCTTATGATGATCAAAACCGCATCATCGGGCGCATTGTTAAAACCGGATATGCCTTTGATAATAACGGCTATTACATGGGCTTCGTTACGTATAACGGCGAAGTTATCGAAAATGAGAATTTGGTCGGACGTATGCGTGCCGACGGTAATATAGTTGATAATGACGGCAATATTATCGGTTATAGTGTTGATATCGCAGCTACGGCTACTGACTTGCACGGCAAGTACCTTGGACGTCTGATGCCGGACGGCAATTTATCACGCGCTAAGGAAACAACCGCTTTGGTTGGCGCTCGCGGCGTGGTCTTTAATGCCGGAGGTGCTGCTGTCGGTCAAATCAGCGCTACCGGTCCGGTTTTTGATTATAAAGGCGCTTTTCGCGGCCACGCATTACCTAACGGCAGTATGATTTCCTTGGGGGGAACTCCTCAAGGCTATATGGTCAATAATTATGCTTATGATTTGTCGGGACGCGCGGTCGGCGCGGTTTTGAATAATTTTCTGGCTTATGATAATCAAAATGCGGTTTTAGGCTTAAGCGGTATCGACAGTTCTTTGAACAGTGCTGATGATAAAAGAATTATTTCTCCGTTAGGCTTTATTTTCAATCAGGACGGCAGTATTGTCGGTAGCGGCTTAGGCTTGACTTCCGTGTACGGCAATGCCGGTAATTTTGCCGGACAATTAAATTTCCGCGGACAAGCCGAAGCTGCCGGCGGAAATATTTTGGGCAATGTTGTGCCTTCCGGTTATGTCGTTAACCATACCGACGGGTTAGTCGGCGGCGTTGTTAATGCAACTTATGCCCTGAATACAAAAGGGCAAAAACTTGGGCATTTAAGCTCGCAAAATCTGATTATTGATGATTCCATGAATGTGGTCGGCAAAGTGTTGCCCGATGCTGCGGCAGTTAAGGTCGATGATGCCGATACGGTTTCGTATATGCCGGTTATCGGACAGGGATATTCGGCATTTATGGTTACGGCCTTTAATGGTAACTTGCTTGGGTACGCCGACATCAACGGCGACTTAAATGATTTGGGCGGTTCTAAAATCGGTAATATTGTTGAACACGGCTTTGCGGTTGACAATAACAATATTTTGTTGGGTAAACTTCATCCCTTCAGCTCAATCATAAACAATAATTGTGAAATCAGCGGTGTGGTTACGCCGCAAGGCTCTGTTCAAAACTATCGCGGTATTTATTTAGGCAAAATTCTGACCAACGGACAAGCTTTGAGCGATAGCGGCAGCATTATCGGTTATAGTGTCGAGCGCCGTCCGGTTATAAATTATAACGGCGAGGTTATCGGTTTTGTTAATGCCGACGGTCATGTTATTGATGCGGACAATCGTCAGCTTGGCTGTATTAATAAATTCGGTTACTTGCTTAATGCTGACGGGACGACTGTGGGCGGAACGATTAAATATGCGCCGGTTATGGATTTTAACGGCAATGTTATCGGCCGCAGTATCTTGGACGGTAAAGTCGTCAATGATGATAATGTCGTAATCGGCTATGTTTTGCCGGACGGCAGTGCTAATTCCGATGTCGGCACACCGTTGGGAAGCTTGCTCCGATATACGGTGGCTTTTGATTTGGATAACAAATTCTTAGGGCGTGTACAGGATGACGGTTCAGTCATTGCTGATGACGGTCACCAAGCCGGTAAACTTAATTATGAAGGCTATGTCATTTCTGACGGCGGCAAAGTCGGCTATGCCTTGTATGATATGTATGTTTATGATGCCAATGGTAATGCTGTCGGTATCATCAGCCGCAAGGGCGAAGTCGTCGGTTTTAATAATCAAAACTTAGGTACGGTTAATCGCGGTTTTGTGGTCGACAAGAGTCAGGATGTTATTGCCCGCGGCAATCGTGATTATTTAATCCGCAACAATTCGTCAGTTGTTTTGGGTGAGCTTGGTTTTGATGGCAAAGTTCGTAATCGCGATCAGCAGGAAGTCGGAACAATCAATAACTCCGGTGCGGTGCTTAATGTTAATGGTGAAACAATTGCCAATGCTTCGCCGCTGCAATATTACAGCAAGCTCTCTGCTCAGGCTAAGCGCAAAATGATTTTTGATAAAGACGGCAATTTTGTCGGCTATATTGATGAAGACGGCAATGTTACGGATATTGATGGTAAAATTATCGGACAGGTGGATGAAAACGGTAATGCGGTAGACAAAGACGGCAATATTATCGGTTCAACCTTAAAACAAAAGCCGGTTTATGATAAAAACGGCAATTTAATCGGGTATGCTGATGAAAGCGGCACTGTTCGTGATGCTAATGGAAATGTTATCGGTCGTCTGGATGAAAAAAGCAATGTCCTTGATGCCAACGGCAATATTATCGGCGGTATCGGCGCCAATTGGTATGAGCGCGCATCGCAGCCGGCCGCTCCGCTTGCTAAAGATGACGATGTTTCTCCGGCACTCAAATTGCTGGAAAGCCAAAAATTCCGCAAATCCTTGGGTATTGCCTTAACTCCGGACGGCGAATATTTGGGCGAAATTTTAGAAGACGGAACGGTGATTGATGATAATGACAATGTCGTCGGACATCGGATGCCCGATGGCTTAATTATTGATGATGACGGTACGCTGGTCGGTATTGAGGAAGTTAAGAAAACGGATACCAGCGGAATGTTCGTTCCGCCCGGAACTTTCGGCAATGGTGGTGCATATGGTACAGGTACCGGTCCGGCCGGCAACTTAGGACCCGGCGGCGGTTATGGTCCGGGTGAACGTTATGACCCGAGCAGACAAGCTGCATTGAATGCCGCTATGGGCGAGCGCCGTAAAAATATCACCGTAGGCAAGATTAGCAACGGTATGCGTAAAGAAGCCTTCGACGGTATGCAAAAAGATTGGTCTGAGCAGGGTATTGGTAAAGTTATTTCCTCATGGCGGGTTGATTTGAGCGAAATGATATTTGCTGACAAGCCGATTCCCGCCGTTATTGCCCGTGCGATTGACAGTAATAACCCTGCGCCGATTACTGCGTTTGTGGAGCGTAATGTTTACGCCGAAGAAGGTCGCAATGTCATTATTCCGGCCGGCAGTCGTCTGATGGGCAGCCTTGGCGGAATTACAGCCAGTTCGGAAGCTACATCTGAATCGGCTCGTGTACAAATTTCTTGGGAACGTTTAATCCGTCCGGACGGCTCGTTGTTCGTGTTCCAAGGTCTTACTGCCGATGCGCAAGGTCGTGCCGGTGCGTTGGGTTATGTTGATCAACAGCTGTTCAAAAAATATACTTTGCCGATTATGACAACGTCTTTAACCAGTGCGACTTCATATTTTATGGCACCTAAGGATGATACTTCTACCGAAAGTGAAACTCCTCGTCAGCAGGCGGCTAACGATGCTCGTCAAAACTTTTTGAACGAAATGAACCAGATTTTTGATGAAATCTTGGCCGATAAGTCTAATATCAGACCTATGACGTATATTCCGGCCGGAACACGAATTATTGTTTTCCCGATGACCGATTTGTGGTTGCGCACGGTTGAACGCGATAATGACGCACAGGTAAATCTTGAAAAACCGCAAATCTTGATTGATGACGGCAAAGAAGCGGCTAAGCACCAGCAATATCTCAATGACAGTATGCGCCGTAAAAGCGAAGTTGTGTCTTCGGAGGATGGCGGCGATGTTGTCTATAATCCGGATGGCGGCGATGTCACCGCTGTCAAAGCTGCGCCGCTGGTGTCTTCAAGTAAGAAAAAGAGCAATACCTCAAGTCGAGCTGCTAACCCGAACTATATTGCTCCGCCACCGCCGCCTTCAGTTTCTGCACCGACCGCGTCAACTAATACGTCTGATAACAACAGCGGCGTTCCGGCTTTGTTTTAGGGGGATAAGATAATGGCTTTTACCGTACTGGAATCAATTTTGCGTCCTTTGTCGTACTGGTATAATCAGGACAACATTGAAGAGGTGGCTATCAACCGCTCAAAGCAGGTTTGGTTGCGACTGCGCGGTAAAAGGGCATATCCGTGGGTTATGTATAAAGATGAGAAACTCACTAAAGAATATTTGACGGATTTGCTTTATATTATTGCCAATACCTATGAACTGCCGTTTGATCCCTTGGAAGGCAATCCTGTGGTCTATGCCACTATCCCCGGTGAGCATCGTTTTTCGGCCATTTGCGGGCGCAACGTTATGTATGATAATGAGGATTTGACCGGCGGTATTGCTTTAACCATTCGTGTCCATGCAGATGATATCGCTTTCGGTTTGGGAGATTACGGATTGTCTCAGGGGGCGGGGTTACATAAAATTAATCCGCTGAAGAACATTAAAGATCCGGAAGATCCGTACGAACGTTTGTTGCTGAGTATCAAACGCGGCGACCACATTTTGGTTTCCGGCGCAACCTCAACCGGTAAAACCACGTTTTTGAACAATCTGCTTAAGATTTTGGATATAAACAAGCGTATTTTGACCATTGAAGATACTCGCGAGTTGATTGTTCCGCACCCGAACCGTGTACATATTGTGCTTTCTCGTACCGAACAGACCAACGCCTTGACTTATGCCAAAGTTATCGACTTGGTTGTGCGTTTTACTCCCGATGCGATTATCGGCGGTGAGATTTCGACCACAAACGCCGGTGCGATTTGGGAACTTATGGGATCAGGCCACGATAACTGCTTGGCCACAATCCACGCCGAAAGTTCAGAAGCAGCTTATCAGGCTTTCACGGACCGTATTTTGCATACATACCCGACGATTGACCGTAAAAAGACGATTGAGGAAATGCGTCAAAAACTACGGGTTGTCCAAATCAATCGTGACGGAAACCTGCGTGCCGTAACTGAGGTTACATAGGCTTTATAGCGGAGGAATATTAAGCTGAACAATGTCTCCGGGGCGGATTTTAGTGCCGGAATAGCGCATATTACCAGTTTCAATGACAAAACGTTGCCGTCCAGTTAATTGTGACGCCAAATCATAAAAATCACGTGCATTTAATTCCTGACGTTGCGGATTCATAATATAGAGAACGCATCCCTGTGTCTTTTCGGCAATACCGCAGCGCGCTCTCCCGCGCGGAACTTCGGGGTTGATAACCACCCCTTGTAAACCATTGCGCACAACTTTTTGTTCGGCAAAAAACAGACGTCCGGCAATCAGCCCGACCAAAAAAATCGCCACACCAACGGCGGCCAAAATTTTGGTGTTCAGAAATGACGGTAATACGCCTGAAACTTCATCAGCCTGCGCTTCTTCTGCTAAATCTTCATCAGTAATAAATTGCGGCTGCTCCTGATAGTTGGTCGGTGTATTATTGACTGCCGGCAAATTTTGATTATCAAGATAGTCATCTAAGTTAAAAGTCTCATCGCTAAAAGCCGGTGTCCGATCTGATGTTGTGCCGGAAGCTTGCCTGAACGGGTTTGCATTTTGCGGCGTAACAGAACGTTGGTTTGCAGCCGGTGTGGCTGTATTGGTATTGTCGCTGACCGCAGCCGGCGCTTGCGGATGCATGCGGTTAATCGGCCGTTTGACCTTTCTGAGTACCGGTCGGTTGGTCTGAAGCCCGTTATTTTCTGTTTGATTATCCATTTTTTACCTCAAACTAAAAAACTATAAATGTTTTTCAAGATGCTTGCTGGTTTTCAGGGTGCGGATTACGCGCGGAACCATAAAGACGATAGTTTCTGATTTTGGTTTATCAACACCGAAAATTTCGTTAGGGATACCGATAATAACAAAATTTTCTCCCAGACGGCTGCGGACGTCAAATTGGGTGATTTGTCCGTCTTTGGCTTCCAATGTCAGGCTGGTAAAGATTTTATCATTTTGCTCAAACGAGGCTTTGGCCAAAATGGAGAGGTCTGCCTCCATAGAGCTGCGGCTGGCGCATTTGCCGATATCAAAGCGGGAAAACCACAGATTGGGAACTACAAACTTTCCTTCCGCCACCGGTTCAATTTTTGCCTGAGCGCCCAAAAATCCGTTAAGGCTGTTGATGTTAATATCATCAGAAGTGGTTAAAACTCGACCTAAAACACCGGTCTTAGCACTTTTTACTGTTCCTAAATCAAAGGCATTCATAATACCCTGCCATTGGATATCTTGCCCGTTATAGGGATAAATTGTAAATACTTTCACATCAAAGGCTACCAAAACCGGATTTTCTTCAAAGTAGTTTATGAGGTTTTTGACCTGATTCTTAAGTTCGTAATCGGCATCAAACGTGATTGAATAATCATCAAAATCAGCTGTAAAATCAGTAATGCCTGCCCCGCGCAAAACATCAAGAATAGCCAGCAAAATCGGACGTGACTGCGGAACATAAAGGCTGAAATTGGCTTTACGGCTGATACGCAGCGTTTTGTTGGCGGCATTATAGGTATAATATACTTCGGCTGCTTCCGTAATCATATCGACGACTTCCGAAAACTCTCCCCGTAGATTTTCTGCTGAAATACTGGCATAAGGCGCATCTTTGGCCACCAATTTTATGCCGGCTTCTTTAGTCAGCTTGCGCAGAGCTTTTTCTGCCGGCATGGTATCAAACGAAAAACCGGTAACTTCAAAACGCGGCAAAAGGTCATTCGTGCCGTTGCGCACCATATTAAATGCCGTAATGTTGTACGGAATGGTTGAAATCATTTGCTGAGTGTTCCAATTGACAAAGCAACGCAGCGGTGTTTCCAAATCAAGTTGGCTTGCCCCTTTGGTCGTGCGAATAACCGGATAAGTCGGCGATTTTATTTCCGCAGAGTATACCGGTGTGCGCGGCTGTGCCGGAACTTCTTTTTCTTCGCCAAACAGCGCCGATATGCGTGAACATCCGCTTAATACGGCAATCGTTAAAACCAAAGTTAAATATTTACCAGACCAAAAGTTTCTCATTGTTTGTTATTTATTCCCGTTATTAGGTGTTGTTTGCGGTTGCGGAGCTGCTGTTTGCCGATTAAAAGGCGACTGTCCCGCGGAAGCTCGATTTTGCGGTGCTTGCGGCCGCTGCGGTTGAGGGTTTTGCGGGTGTGAATCCGGTTTAGGCTGTGGACGAGGCTGCAAACGAGGTTGCGCTGTCGGCTGTTTGGCCGGCGCTTCCTGTTGCTCATGCAGAAGCTTTTCAACCACTTGATCCATAGACATACCCGCGCCGACCGTCGGATCTTTAGATTTATCAAGCGCGCCTAGAGCCTCTTTCATCTTATCCAACTCATCTTTATCCTGCTTAATCATATCCGGCGAGGCGTTATTTTTCAGCTCTTGCTTAAATTCATTTAATGTCTTTTTCAGCGCATTAATTCCACCGGCAATTTTTTTCTCCACATAAGGATAAAGTTTGGGGTGTTCAATAATATAGTCGCCGGTTTCGCTGATTTCTTCAAGCACATCGAGTATGTATCCGTAGTATTGATATTCTTCAATGGCGATATTACCTTTACGAACGCATCTCGCTGCTATTCTGGAGATTGTGCGGTCATAATAATCCTTTAACAGGACATAATTGTCAACATACCACAAGCCTTCATTTGCCTTGTCATTGCGACCATCATTAAATCTCTCGTTTGCTTCCATCTTTAGCTCCTCAAACCACCGCTATATAGTTAATTTAGTTTAGCTATCCTACTTTGTAAATTATTATTTTTAACATTTTATATTACTATTTTTATACGGATCATCGTCTTTTTCGCTGTCCAGTGAATCTTTAATCGTGACAAGGTTGCCGTCGAGCGCCGTATAAGCTGTTCCCACGCCGAAATTATCATTTTCGTAAACATTTTGCTTGAAGAATAAATCTCCGCTGTAAATCGACGAATTGTTGCTGATAGGGGTTAAGGAGCCGTCAGCCAACAATTTCCCGAAGCTGTTGCCGTCTTCATCCACATACTCCCATTCCCAATCTGTTCCTTCCTCGCCGTCAGGTTCTTCTTCAATGTATTCATCATCGGTTATTTCTTCAGGGCTGTCAGTTGGTTCAGACGTCGCTGATGTTTCATTCTCCGGTTCCCAATCCCAGGCATTGCCGGCTGTCGGTTCGGCAGAAATATCCTCTGCCGTATTGCCAAACCCCCAATCATTATTGTCGCTTGTTTCTAAGGACATAGGACTTTCTTCCGGAAGTAAATCCGGTATCAAAGAAGCATCGGCAAAATCGTTTTGTCCTTCGTTAGAAGCAGACTCAACCACCGCCGGTTTTTCAATTTCCTCAAGCGATAAATCTAAGGGCGCATCATCAAGATTTTGCAGCTCATTACTGATATCAACTTCGCTATTGTTTGGTGCGGCTGTGTCGGAAACGGCTGTTGTCGGGTTAACATTAGCGTCTTTGTT
>ERZ1034878.7-NODE-7-length-98222-cov-12.050862_pt1 | contig 98222 bp, 126 predicted proteins | sample MGYA00520593_ERZ1034878 | MGnify/ENA primary metagenome ERZ1034878 (study PRJEB33766, sample SAMN09781724) | gut metagenome | biome: gut microbiome | host: Homo sapiens | place: Madagascar | study: EMG produced TPA metagenomics assembly of the PRJNA485056 data set...
AAATATATCTTTGTCTTTAGATTGAAATATGCCTGAAATATCTCTCTGAAAAATCTCAAAAGTGCTAAAATAAATTTTAAAGCCAGTAACCACGGGCTTTCGTGGGTGTTTCTCTTATAAAAATATAATATAAAAGGTGCTAAAATTCAAAGCACTAAAACACCGGCGAAATCATGCTTCTGTATTATAACAAAAACCTCTGGCTTTGTCAAGGGAAGACCAAGAAAAATATTCCACAAATTTCAAAAATATTTTCGGCAAAAGGGTTGACAAATCTCGCATTTTTCACTATAATATAGGTGTAAGAGTTACCGTGCAGACTCTTACAGTATCAATCAAGTAAATGAGGTATTTTCCAGTGACCAATCCAGACAACATCTCGGAGGTACTAAGAAAATACGACAAGTCTTTTTTAGATGCGTTCAGTATTATTTTTGACGTAAAGATGTATAAGAAATCCGATAAGACAGTTATTCTTTTAGATTGTTCAGAGACGCTGCATGATATTGCAATTAACGATGATGTCTATATTGTAACAAGTCTACAAGAGTTATCTACTGTGTTAGATTTCTTCTACGACAACATTTCTCTATTGGAGGAATAATATGGCAAAACACATGTGTGACCCGAAGTGCATTTACTTCCCACAATATCCAAGCAAAGTAAAGAAAGAATATATTGATGCGTTTGGAGTGAAACACCGAGATGCCTGTCATATGTGCGGCTATGATGACCATCGAATAGAGAAATTCATAGTTTGTGAACACTATCGATGTAAAGCGAGGTCATCCATTGAGCAAGACCAAAAAGATGAATTTGTTCTACACGATGAAAATAACGACCTCTGAGATTGTACAGAATAATTTTTATATTAAGAGTTCCTTTGACCTTCTGAGTAAAAACAGAAACATTGTATCATTGGGCGATAGCCAGCTGTTGAAATTTATCAGAAGGTTAAAGGATATCGAATTTAATCCAGAGGAAATTGATGAATTAGTCAGACAAAGAAAAGAGTTACAAAAGCTACCAAAAAATAAGCGTACCAGCAGAAAGATTGCAGACATACAATCACAGGTAAATGAGAAATTGTTCATTCCGGATTTGGTGTCTGTAAAATGTGATACGACAAAAAAAGACTACAAAGAGATTTGCAAAAGAAACTTTATTGTAGATGTTACAATCAATGAAAAGAACTATGTTATCAAATACAAACGACTGTGTGCAGGAGCAGGACAGCTAAGACGAAATACCGCACTTTTTGTGAACGAGGAACTTTATGATATGCTCGAAAATATCATGATGTGCGGTTTGACGAAAGAGAAAATTGGTAAGATAAATCTTGCTAAATTCTCTGCTTATTATGCCCTATACACGTCAGCTGCTTCAAAAGTAAGAACCCCTCGAATTTGCGTAGTAGACGACTTTGAGTATGTCCTACCAAATCAAGAGGTCGTATGGATTGAAGAAAATGACCAAGGTGTACTTGATATCTCTAACAAAAAGATAGATATGCCTATCAACGCCTTTGACGGTGCTGGTATGGTATCTCCTGAAATGGCAAGATTGTGGCAAGAGGATTTGGGTTTAGACTATCTTCCTGCTTCGTTTATTGTTAGGGCACCTTTTATCAAGGGTTTGGTAAGCGTATTTGACTTCCACAGATTTGCTAATGAGGTTGCTCACAAAGAGTATATTACGGACCATTGGGGTCAACAGTATAAAGCCGATGAGATTGATGTAATACTTTCAATTTCGCAATTTAAAATGTACAAACGCTATAATAGCTTCACCGAGTATATGTACTATTACAAAAAGTTTGGACATATATTCAACGTAGCCAGAGTATCTAAAAAGAAAAACAATGAAATGACAACCCTGAACTATCAGTATATTCAGACGAATAAGTTTACAGAAGAAACTATTAAGGGGTTAGCAAGCTACACAACGGATTGGCTCCAAAAGGTAATGTCTGGTGATAGATTGTTTACGATGCTTCTTGTGATGGGTGCTCAGAATTCTGGTGCGACCGAACAGGAGATACTGAATAATCTCGACTCAGATGTTGCGAGAGCTTTTATGTATAGCGAAGATATAATCAAGGATACCTATGTAAGAAAGCAAGTAAGCAAACTCATCGAAAAGAAAATCAAACAAGCAAAGATTGGAAAGCTCTACGTTGAAGGAAGTTATGACTTTACTATTCCAGACCTATATGCCTTTGCAGAACATGCTTTTGGTATGGAGCCTGTTGGGCTGTTAAAGGCGGAAGAGTGTTGGAATAAGCGTTGGGTTGACAAAGGTTCTCCTGTGGTTACTCTGATGAGAAGTCCTTTGGTGGCTCCGGGAGAAAACAGAAAATTAAGAATCTCTTTCGATGAGAGATGTAGAGACTGGTTCCAATATATCTATAGTGGAAATATCTATAATATATGGGATACAACCATTATAGCCCAGTCAGATGCGGATAAATCAGTTGTCCGAGACTATGGTAACATAGTTGTAGAATGTGGTGAACCTATAAATGTAGGGTGTGCAGTATAATACTGCGCTAACGACAAAAGGCTAAGTCTGTTTTAGACAACAGATATGCAGATGTCGTGCCAAGCCGTTGAAAGACGGAAGGTGTAACGACTAAATGGAACCTTGGTTCCGAGAGGAATGACGTGAAACTCGTTGTTCCGTAGTGCCACATATCCTTATTGAAGGATAAAAAAATAGTCTACACCCCTAATAAATATCGGGAAACCGAGGGTACAGAGGTACGATAAATCATTGTCCATTCTTAATTGAATGAATTGCGGCTAACGCATAAGCGGTGTCAATTCGGCTACGGTGTTATGTAGGAAATGACATATCAACGAATTGGCTAACAGGGGAAATCTAAGCGAGAAACCGTATGACAATCCTGTGCTAAATCTATCTTTTAGATAGTAAATGTGAAACGACCATCCCGTAGGCTCTCCGCATAAATAGAGTAACAGGAGTAGGGCCAAGTGAAATTCTTGGTGGGTGAAACCCCCTTAAATCGAAAGACCGCACAGTATAGAGATATACTGAAAATATGGTCTAAACCCACTGAGTCAATCAGTGTTAAAGTACGCCGAAAGGCGGGGTATATTTGGGTGATTTGACCTTGGTTAGTGATAACCAATATCTTTTAGATGCAGTAGATGGAAATCTGCCAATTGTAACCTATGAAAAGAAAAAAGCAAAAGAACAGAGATTGAGTCCGACTAATTTTGCAAAGATGGACTGTGCGTCTTTTGACCAAAAAATTGGACAGATTACCAATCTCGCTTCCACCCTGATTTCGATGTTGTCTGAGTTCCCAGAGGACAGTGACGAGTGGAAGGAAATACGGAAAAGGATAGACGTGCTTCGTAGATTTCAGGGAGATTAACGTTAGTCTCCATCTTATAGAAATATAAGATAGCAAATTCGGTGAACCCACAAATGTGGGGTGTATAGCCAACGTTAGTAGTTGCAGGAAATGGCAATGAATGGCTATGCTAACAGGGAAAGTCTAAACAACGTTGCATGATGACCCTGTGCCAAGCTAAATCAGAAATGGTTTAGAAGGTTAAACGAGCAGAACATACGACCTAAGTCTGTTTCAGATATGGTTATGAAGTTCGTATTGCGTAGGTGAAACTCCTGTGCAAGAAGTGCCGAACACCTAAACGTAAAGTCGTAGGCGAAGATGTGCTCTATTCCCATAATAAATATCGGGAAACCGAGGGTAGAAAAGGCGATCGACTCAACTAAAGGCATGGTGTTTGTACCACCACCAGCCTATTGGAATAAGCGACAGAAGTATATTCCTATTCCAGACGATGCAGACAAAGAAACTGCCGACAAAATCAAAGAGGAAAACAAAGTCATTCAATTTAACAACAGAATTTGTGCCAACAGAAAACCCTATTTCTTTGGTTATGTATATGACCGAGAGATGGAGGGATACAAATACTATAAGCAAACAAAGTATGACAGAATTGCAGAGAATGACTTTGGAAAAAGATTCGACGAGATTCTAAAATCTGATAATCTTTCCGAAGCAGAGAAGAAATTCAGAAATGGTTTTCTAAAACATAGCCCCCTCAGACGCTCTCCTTGTACGATGAATCAATTAGCATGGTACGTTGAGGACATTCAATTCGACAACACGTTCCGTAAAAAGGCAGACGGATTTAATTATCACATCCTTATGTCTAAGAATGAGATAAACAAGAAGTCTTCTACCTACGGGGATGTTATCAAGATTCTAACCCGATTCTTCTCGGACTTCCGTTCTATTCAGTATCAAAACGTGGTAAATGACACTTTTATATCCGATGCGTTTGAATATGAAAATGTTTACCCGTTTCTGTATTCTATACTCAAAAACCAGCTATTCGATATTTGCTCTAATGAAGAAGAATTGTGTGATACGGTAATCTATGTCACATATGAGAGGTTTCCGTCAAAGGACAGAGATTTCCTATGGTCTATCTTTGGAGAGCGGATAATAGAGAATATGCGGTCTAAAGCGGAAAGGATATGGATTGTTTCTGAATCTGAGGACGGAAAAGAGTATCTTGGTAATAAATATAAACTAATTGGAGTGGATAATCCGAATGTTGTTCAGAAGGTCTAATCTAAAGAAAGAAAACCCAGAAGTATTCGACATGATTACTGACATAAAAAACAAAATAAAGTCGGGTGTTCCGGAATATGAGATTCGTCTAAAAACAGAATCCGACCTGATGAAAATGCACCCGTTTTATGGTGAAAAGATTGCTAAGTATTATGCCGACAAATTTGTGTTGATTGCCAAAAAAGAACTCAAAGACGGAGAAAAAATTATCCAGTTCTCAAAAGAAGAATTTAAGTTTATTGACACATCTTTTGTAGATGAAGCAGACAGATTGTGTATGTTTGTTCTTATGTGTCTGAGTAAATACTACGGTGGCAAGTTCGATATGAAAACCTCTGAATTAGAGAACGAGTGTCATCTTAAAAAGGGAACTGTTGACATTCGGAAATATGTTGATAACGACCCAGACAAAAAGCTGTTCTGTCATAGCGCCGTGAGGGATAAGCGGTTCTTCTATTATCCCTCCCCCTATATTGAGGGGTTATTTAATCCCGATAATACCTGTCTGACAATTAGCAATTTTTACAGCATCTTCTATTATTACGATTACTACCATAATCCAGAGAAGTATTTGTTCTGTAAGAGATGTGGTAGGATTTTGCCAAAGAAAAAGCAGGAGAAGTACGGGGGTAATAACCAGACCTATTGCTACAAATGCGCAAAGATTGTAAATAAAGAAAATATGAACTCTATTAACCGTCTCCACGAAGACTGGCAACTTATTACCTGTTCCAAATGTGGAAAAGAATTCCGCATTGGACCCAAGAGCAAGAAAACTTTGTGTGGTAGGTGCTATGCCGAGAAACGGAGAGAGGACAAAACCCTTTGTATGCAGAACCTTAGAGAAAACAAGAGATAAGTGCCTGTGGTCAGGAATCTTAAGATTCTAAAATGTGCAAAAATCCCTTGTTTTTCAAGGATTTTTGCACATAGGATTCTAAATTCTATAATGAATAAGGAAAATCAAGCATTTTTGCACGTTCTTTATTACATGAATTAAAAGGGAGCTTAAAATCTTATGGTGGCTGTACGCCAAGATGAATTTGAAAGACTTTGTAAAGCCGGTTTAATTAACTTCGGTGCAGAAAAGAATTATGCAATCGTGAACAAGAAAAAGAAAGCTAAGCGTAAAAAGTATTTCGTTGTAGAGAATAGAAAAATCCTTAATTTCCTTGGACGTAGACGGTAAAGGGAGGGTTTTTTATTTTAGACCAACGACCCGTTGTTCTTGATACGAACTGTTTGATGGATGATGAAAACATTCTCTCCATTGCTTTGGATAAGTACAAAAACGTAATTATCAATATTACAGTTGTTGAAGAACTTGACAATCTAAAAAGAAACCGTGATATTACAAAGGCGAAACGAGCAAGAAAAGCTATTGAGAAAATCTATGAACTCAGCGATAGGATTCATTTTGATTTAGATAAACGTGTCATTGATGCGCTATCTCAGAACGGCTTTGACAGCTTGTACAATCCGAACGATGATATTATCCTTTCCTGTGCGCTCATAAACAACGCAGACATCTATACCAATGACCTTGCTCTTAAAATCAAAGCAAAGTCTTTAGGCGTTCCCATTGCAGACATATCCGTCAAGACTGGCGGGTATAAGGGCTACAAAGAGGTTGTTCTCTCTGACGAAGAAATGTCCAATCTCTATTCTCATTTAGATGACAACGCCTTTGGGTGTCTCATCAATGAATATCTAATAGTAAAAGATACTTCTGGTGAGAGCGTAGACCTTCTGAAATGGAACGGCGAAATGTTTGCTAACGTCTATAACAAGAATATCAAGACAATGGCCTTTGGCGACAAAATCAAAGCCAAAGACATTTATCAGAGAGCTGTTATAGATAGTATTATGAATAACACCATTACTGCTATTTCTGGTGTAGCTGGAACAGGAAAATCGCTATTGTCTCTCATGTGTGCTATGCACCTTGTAGAAACAAACAAGTATAGCAGAATTGTTATCCTGAATAATCCCACCAAGGCTAAGGGTGCAACTGACTGTGGTTATTATACTGGTAGCATGACAGAAAAGCTCATGCAAAACTCTATCGGCAATATTCTGAATACCAAGTTTGGTGACAGATTTGCGGTAGATTTGCTATTACAGCAAGACAAACTCCGTGTAATTTCTATGGCAGATGCCCGTGGTATGGAAATTCGGGATGACGAAATCCTGTATATCACAGAATGTCAGAATACCTCCGTTGAGCTTCTAAAGCTGTCTTTGTCCCGTGCAAGTCAGGGTGCAAAGATTATTATAGAAGGCGACGTTAATACCCAAGTTGACTCCGTAGAGTTTCTTGGTAACAAGAACGGTATGAGACGTGCTGTGGAAATCCTAAAAGGTTCTGAACTGTTTGGGTTTGTAGAACTCAAAAATGTTTGGAGAAGTAAGATTGCTGAACTGGTCGAGAAAATGTGACCAGAATTTATAAAGAAAGTTGGAATTATTTTTGACCACTATTCCAATGGCAAAACTTCCAAGAGTATCCTTGCTATATAGCCAACGTAAGATTGTGCTGTATGACGATATTGATGAGGATAGCGCATTTGAATTTACCAATTGCGTAAACAGGCTTATCTATTTAGATAATAAACTTGGGGAAAAGAAACCTATCGAAATCCTAATCAACAGTGGCGGAGGGCTTATCTACTCTGGTATTACAATTATTTCTTTGATTGAACAATTAAAGAAACAGGGGTATGAAGTTACGACTATCAACACTGGTCTTTGTGCCAGTATGGCGTTTGTAATTAGTATCTGTGGTTCCAAGAGAGGTATGTATGAAAATGCCGTGTATATGTATCATGACGCTTCAAGCGGAACATTCGGCAAACTCGAAAACATGAAGGATGATGTTCGGGATATGCAGAAACTCCGTGATACGCTGGATGAGATTGTTCTTAGATACACCAATGTATCTAAAGAAAATATTCAGGAGTGGCATGACAGAAAGTTTGACCGTTACTTCTATAAAGACGAATCACTATCTCTAAAGATTTGTGACTTCGTACTGTAAACGAAAGGGATTTAATAATGGAAGAAAAGGAACTGAACGCTACCCCCAAGGCAGAAGATGAAGTTAAGCTGGATGAGCTTCTTGGTGCTCTTGCTGACAGTGATGAAGGTGACACCAAAGATTATCTGGATGAAAATCTGATTCTCATTGATACTGAAAAGCTCGGCGATTGCAAAATAGACGTACAGAAATTCCGTGAAGGAATTGAGTCCGTGTCGTTCTTGTGTGGTGCAATCACGGCGCTTGTGAATGTTGGTATCAATCCCAATAAGGCTATGAACTATTTAATCGATAAGGAAGCTGCCGAGTCTGCAATGCAACACAATATCGACATTGCCAACATTCAAAAAGAGACCTCTATCGAGACCTCTAAACTCAACTTTGTAGATAAAGTATCTACTATCTAAAGTAGACTTTTCTAAATAATATTATATTACGAGAATTAAATTCTCATGGATTTGAAAGGAAAATCATTATGACTTCTAAAGATTTTGTTCGTGACGTTGCTGAAAAGTATTCTCTGACCCAGAAAGAAGTTCGTGAGGTTCTTGATGCTTGCGAAGAGACCCTAAAGGAAAAGCTGATTGACGGTGAGGTTGTCAAGGTTTTGGACGTTACTTTTGAGACAAAGAGTGTTCCTGCCCATACTGGCCGCAATCCTCAGACGGGTGAAGCTGTTGAAATTCCTGCTGGTCATCGTCTTTCTATGCGTCCTGCTATTGGCTTTAAGAAAGCTATTAAATAACTCTCCCTACGAGCTTAGAAATAAGCGCAATACTGTAGGCATTCTGTTTTGCCCCCAGAGATATCTCTGGGGGCATTTGGCGGATATGGAGCAAAGGCGGCTCGCCAGCCTCATAAGCTGGAAGTCAGACAGTTCGATTCTGTCATCCGCAACCACAGGGCTTGTGCCCACAAATTCTTTCATGAAAATACCTCTAGCATAGTTTAGGCGGAAACCCACCGCCTAAAAGTGGCGAGAGGAATCCGGTTCGTAAAGACGTATCATCCCGCTTTAACACTTTTGGGTAATTACCAAGAGCACTGTTATCCACAAGTTGCCTCGATGCGCCCTGACGTTTACTATCTATTGTTATGTAATAGCAGTAGTGAAATAACAAGAAAGAAAGGAATGGCTATATCCCAAATATCCATCACGGCAAAAATCCAAGTAGTAGCATCTGATGAGGATAGAGTGTTACTTGATAAAACGATGTCTGTTTATCGTGAAGCGTGTAACTACGTCTCTGACTATGTGTCTCGCACACACGATCTAAAACAGTTTTCGCTCAACAGGGCTCTGTATTCTACGTTACGCACAGAGTTTGGACTGAAATCTCAAATGACTCAGTCTATATTCAGGACGGTCATTGCCAAGTATAAGACTATCCTTGCGAATCAGAAAGAGTGGATCAAGCCGTCTTTTAAGAAGCCTCAGTACGACCTTGTCTGGAACAGAGACTACTCTTTGACACAAGACTACTTTTCCATAAATACGCTCGGTGGAAGGGTGAAACTGGCTTATTTTGCGGAAGGGATGTCGAAGTATTTCGACCACTCTATCTACCGGTTCGGCACCGCCAAGCTGGTAAACAAGCATGGCAAGTATTTCCTACATATCCCCGTGACTTATGACGTAGAAGATGGTAATCTCTCTGATATCTGTAATGTTGTAGGTATCGATCGAGGTATTAACTTTGTCGTTGCAACCTACGATAGCAAACACAGGTCTGAGTTTGTGAAAGGTCGGTCTATCAAGCAGAAAAGAGCTCATTATTCGGCACTTAGAAAAGAACTCCAAATGCGACATACCCCGTCTTCAAGGCGTAGACTTAAAAATATTGGTCAACGAGAAAACCGTTGGATGCAGGATGTTAACCATTGTGTATCAAAGGCACTCGTTGTAAATAACCCTGCGCACACTCTCTTCGTTTTGGAAGATTTGTCCGGCATTCGTCATGTTATGGAACGTGTTCAAACGAAGCGTCGTTATGTTTCTGTATCGTGGGCTTTCTATGACCTTGAACAGAAGCTCACCTACAAGGCAAAACAGAACGGGTCTTTTGTAATCAAGGTTGACCCTCGGTATACCAGCCAGTGCTGTCCTGTCTGCGGACACACAGAACAGGCAAATCGCAACAAGAAGATACATCTGTTTACCTGTAAGAACTGCGGCTACAGGTCAAACGATGACCGTATCGGCGCAATGAATCTGTATCATATGGGAATCAACTATTTGTATGATAGTCAAGTACCTAGTACAGTTGTGGCAGAGTAAACTTTGCCGCAAAGGGTGTTGTCAGCCACCCTACGATGTAACGCCACCTGAGATAGTAATGTCTTTTGGGGTTAAAGGTCGGAGGAGCTATCCGTTACTACGACTGGGCAGTTACAAGCCCATGACCTTTGGGCCACGGGCTGTTGACGATGGATTTCTCCTTTATTATTGCCGTGTCATAGAGATACGGCAATCTGCTGACGTGGCGCAATTGGTAGCGCAATACATTTGTAATATATGGGTTAAGGGTTCGACTCCCTTCGTCAGCTCGGTTACACAAGCAAGCCTTCCCGTGGCGTAACTGTTTCTACTAATTGCTTATGAATAATAGACTGGGATTTGTATCCCGGTTTTAATTTTCACATCTTATACATTATTACCTTTATCTATAGATAACAGGTGATTTGTATGATGGTAAAAGATGTAAGCGGTAATGAGTTCAATGCTGCAAGTAACGGCAAGGCTAATGCAGGATTAACTCTTGGTATGTAATAATGCCTGTTAAATCTTATCCGCCTCGTCAACGGGGTAATTATTTACTGAAAGGAGTAATAAACGTTATGTTTAAAGAAACTTTTGTAGATGTTAAGGGGTACGAAGAATATTACTTCGTAGACAAACATTCTAATATTGTCTCTAAGCCAAGAACAATAGGTGACAGATTTGTCAATAAATACACAATACTTAAGCAAAAGGTTAATAGGTGCGGGTATTGTGAGGTTGGTTTGACTAAAGATGGAAAAACTACCACATTTTTGGTTCATCGTTTGGTCGCAGAGGCATTTATCCCAAATCCCAATAATCTTCCATGTGTCAATCATATCAACGGAATAAAGAGCGATAACCGTATCGAAAATTTGGAATGGTGTACTTATGCCGAAAATTCTCAACATGCTTATGAAAATAATCTACACGGTTGGGCAGATAGTATAAACGAGAATTTAGACAGAATAAACGAAAACACAAGATATAAAAGGGTTATCCTTGAAAAAAACGGCGAAAAATATGAGTTCGATTCGGTAAGTAAAGCGGCAAAATTCTTAGGAACACATAGAGATAATGTTACTTCGGCTATTAGAAAACATCAGAGAACAAAGGGGTATTGGGTTTTTGGAAGTAAATAATTGCTAACGGTGAAGCCCTATATTTTTGTACCAACTTATAGGGTAATACCGTGTCATACATTACGAAAGTGATGGGCGATGTATCGACTATCTTCGGATCGGAAGAGTAGGGTGTTTATTGACACAACACTCGAAACAGATTTTCCTAATATTTTAGGTAAGATATAGTCAGTGCTTATAGTAATATAAGAATAAACGATTATTGGTACCGGTTTAGCCGCTCTTAGTGGTGGACTCCTAAATGGTGGTCTGTTTAATGCTGCCAATGTTTCCGCTACAGCTCCTATTCAGGAACAGAAATATTACGAAGACACTATTGCCAACATGAAGGAGTTCTTTGCTTATGCACAGGGCGTATCCGACAGAATTTGCAACCTCGAACAGCGTGTAGCCGTTGACGAAACTGCTATTTCTAAGAACTTCGAATATATGGGTTCTCAGAACGATTGGCAGAACAAATTCTACGACGAGAAGTTCCGTTATGCTGACCTTCTTGAACAGTGCCGTATTTCTGATGCTACTTGTAAGTGCATCAAGGGCGAGGTTTATGCCTCTCCTAGCGACATTGCTGACCCCTATATTGGTTCTCGTTTAATCCTTGGTAGCAGACAAGTATACCCTGAATACACTGCTTACAACAGCGGCTGTGGGTGCGGATGTGGTACTTGGAATACTTGGACTAATGGTTGTGGATGCAACTAATTAAATGTGCGTATGTTCTAACATTTTAGACATTTTTCACCCTATTCCTCGTAGTAAACGAGTGACGGGAAGTGAGGGATGTTTTTATGGGCTTATCTATACAAAATCCGCTTGTTGGCGGGTTCTCTCAATCAGGAGTTCCCAAACAGAATACAGGGGTATCTCCACAAGAGTGGGAATATGTCCAACAGTTAAGAAGAACGGGGTACGACCCGTCGCAGTTCATGCAACAAAGTCAGTCTGTAATACAGTCTGACCCATATAGCGATTTTGAATTAGAATTCTCTAAATGTTCTCCTGTTGTTCAGAGTAAAATTTTGAACGATCCGGCCTTTAAGCAGAGTATGCTTGAATGCGACAATCTTATTCAGGCAACAGTGGAGTCTCTTGTTAGACCACAAGTTATGCAAACCAGAGATGGACGAATAGTTTTCGAAAAATTATTGGCTACCTTCAGAAATATAAAAGATTCTTATGCAAAAGAGGAAGCCGATAATATGGAAAGAATTCAGCGTCTTATGTAGGACGATGTTGTCAAGCAAAGATTGGCTGAGATTGAGAAACAGTCGGTTCAGAATAAAGGGGAGAATAACTGATGGGCGATAAAGAGATTCTAAAACAAATGTTAGAAAGAGATGTTTTGAATATATATAGACAACTTCCTCAGCTTCTTGGCAATTTAGGAGTCAACGTTTCTCCTTATTTGGGGGTTTTTGAGAAAAGGGTTTTGGACTATGCAGATAAGGGGATTGATGTGGCACTTGCGTGGTTATTTGGAGCAGACCCGGATTCTGACATAGACGAGGCCGCTGATATTGCAAAAATGATGACAAGCGACAAAATTGAAGAATACCGACAAAAAGTAAAAAATTCCCGCAATAATCAAAGCTGACTCCGCTTTTCACATAATGGGACATATTAAATATATTTCTCGTCTAATTTTATTAGATTGAAAAGAGGTATGTTTATGCCTTTACCTGTGATTGTTGTAAATTCTTTTGATACTGCTACGGCAGGAAAAACCATTATGAATGGCACCCCTGAGAACGGTATCGAAAACAGACAGTATCCAAGACGTTACTATAATTTCAATATGATCATTACTCAGCAATTTCCCTATAATGATACCACTCTTTTGTCCTTGTCCGATGATAACAGCACTACAACTTATCCGTTAATCGACAGATTAAACAAGCCTGTTGTTGCAGAGGAGCTTGAACCCTACGCTGCTATGCGCAGATGTATCCCCTGTCAATTCGATGCTGTAACAAAAACTATTCGAGTGCTTGGCTGTCTGGCTCCTACCAACAAGTATATTGAAGAATGGCTTGCATAATTTTGTTAGATAATGGAGAGAGAGTATGATTATGAATAATCAATCCTCAACAAGCTGTTCTTGTACTGATATAAGGTGTTCTGGGTGCAACATGAGGTATATCTGTGCTTCGTCCCCTTATTGCTGTATCTGCAAGGATAACTCCGAACTCCTGAAACGCATTTCAAACTTAGAGTCCGTTGTTGCAACTTTGGCTAATGGTCAGGTTGCAAGTACAAAGACCGTCATCGAAGAAGTAAAAAACCTAAAAGACGACCTGTCGAACTCGAGCGTCCAAATTATAAAAGCAGAGGATGGGGACAGTATGGAGGAAACGCAGATAACTCCTGCTGTTGTTCAAACGGAAGGAAAGACGTTTGTTGAGAAAAAGGGAATATTTGGCAAGAACAAATGGGTAGAGAAATAGATATTGTATACATTTTAGACCTTATTGAGTATTTTTCTTATAGAATACTGAATAAGGTTTAAAATATGCGAACGCTATGCGTTCTTATTTTATAATAGTTGAAAGGGTGAATTGATTGTGAAGACTTTGATAATCAAAGCGTTTGGCATTGCAACCTATTTTGAGTTGCGGTTTGGGGTGGGTGATTTTGCATGAGATATGAAAGGGAACATTTTTACTCATGCTACTCTCCGAACCAAAAAGAGTATTTGGAGATTAACGGATTTGTAGTTGTTGCATCTTTTCGACACATAGAAACAAAGAAAATGTGTTGGGTGTTTGAAAGAACTCCTGAATTAGCTGTATATCTTGAACAATGGTCAAGTAACAGAAAGACTCATGAATAATTTCATAAAATTTTCTAAAATCCCTTTACTTTTTTGAATTTTTACGTTATAATATAAGTAGAAACTTTTTTGAGGGGACGATTGTTTTATGAAAAAAATAACTAGGGATGTATTAGGTCGTACTATACTTCCCATTGTTTACAGGGTTATCTCTGTATTTCTGATTTTGGCTATCGTATATTTTGGAAGTCACTATGTCATAAAAAATTTTTCTCTAAACTTCACATCAGAGGACATATATATCCTTGCGCTATTTGCTGGTGCAACGATACTGGCTTCATTATCCCTAATTAGATTATCTCTTAGGGTATCTAAATTAGAGAAAACCATCGAAGAGATTGTCGAAGATGTTTCTGAGGCAGAGGATAATAATATAAAGTTTAGTAGGGTTACGCAGGAGTTAGTATTAGAATTATTCAGTAGATTTGAGGTTGATTCCTGTGAGAAGAAATCCTAACTCTGTCCGCAGTTTAAAGTGGATAGAACGAAACTCATTAAGCAATCCATCTTGCACTAATTATATAGTGTCCTTGTTGGATAATAGATTTGGAATATCTACATACAAAATTGCCGAATATGATACAGAAGAACCGGCATTATGGATTACATACGGCTTATTTTCGTATATACTAAAAATAGATCCAGATAACGTATGTATAAAAGTGTTAGAACAAAGAATAGGCAATACAAAAGACAGATACCACACCATAACAAAGTCATTCTCCGGAGATTCTTGTTGGTATGAGTGTATCCTTTGGATAACAAAAAGATAAGAGGAGTTGGACTATAATATGGTTGAAAATTTTACAGCAAGTCTGTTCCTGTATAATCCATTAGAGGCTATGATTCTAGTGTTGTTTCTGACCATAATAAATAGGGATAAGTTCAGATTCAGACACATATCTTTTGTCATGGCACTCGGCACGGTCAATCTTTTGATTCAATCTATCGATAAGTTAATATGCAAAGATTTCTTTGTGTTTGCTTACGATACGGTTGTTAGTTTAGTATTTATGCCGGTTACTCTATATTTTACCTATTTCTATATGTTCAATAGAAGTCCTAGGATTACAAGGTGTTTTTTCGCCTGTTGTTTCAATTTTATAACAATTTTTATTGGATTATATCTCGCAGAAAAGCTGGGCTTCTACGAGATAGTTTACATTGGAGTATACACAAATCTAATTTCGGAGCTTCGCATAAATTTATTTATAAAGGCTCTTCAGATTGTGTGTCTATATTTTATTAAATTTGGGGTGTGGTTATACTATGAAAAAATTTCTGAAGATGATTGCTATTAAGAATACCGAAAAGGCATTCACTGCGATGAATCATTTCCAGCCCAAACTACCGAAGGCTTTGCTGAAAAAGATCGAAGAGAAGTCTAAGTAATTTATTTTAAACTAACAGGAGCCACCTTTTTTCGGGGTGGCTCCTTTTTATGGGGAGCATATGAATATATTCCAAAGAATCGAGCAATTGTCATACAGAATTGCTGAAAGGATAGGAAAGGGAGATTCTGAAGAGGATATAGAATTATATAAATATTCGGTCTTCATGATGTTGTCCAATGGGTTTACTATCGGAGTGGGTGCATTGCTTGCTATTGGTTTTGGATACTTTCATGTATACATTCCGTGTGTAATTACCTATGTTCTATTAAGAACAGTGGGAGGAGGACAACATTGCAATACGTTTTGTGAGTGTTTTTTTACGTCAAACATAATAATCTCCTTTTGTTGTATTATAGCGATTTTGACGGAAGATGCCGCAGAAATAATGTGGCTTCTTTCAATGCTTGTTGCCATAAACACGGTTCCGATTTGTCCTAAGCCGAGCAGTAATAGTCCGAGCAGGGGCAAAAAAGAGGATTTAAGATTCAGAAAATCTTTCGCTTTTAGATCTTCGGTATTTATTGCATTGAGCCTTGTTTTTGTAATAATTCAAAGACCGCTGATTAGTACCTCTATTAGTGCAGGAATGTTAATGCTTTGTTTCGTACTTAGTGATTTTGGAGAGCGCCTTATCTCCGAAATGTCAAATTAAGTTATACAAAAGGGTGAAGTCTAATGATTATAAGTCCAATTCATACAATTTTAGACTTTGCTAATTCTGACCTTGTTACAGGAATTGCGAATATTTCACAATTCTACAATATATACCAGAGTACAAAGGCTGGCACATACGCCCAATTAAATCATGATTTAAATGGGCAAACTTCCAAAATAGAACAGGCACTACAGGATTATACACAAAAAATATTGTCTGAAACGTTGGAAGAAATAAAGAAAACCTTTGCTCAGAACGAAACTATAATTTCTCAGAATGAGAAAATCATCTCCCTTCTGTCTCGAGACGACGGCAAGACAGAATAGTTTTTAACAATCGTCGTTTCAAAAGACTGTATTGTAAGCAGAGAGCCTTATCGAAAGTCAAATCTTTCCAAACGAAGCGGGCACAACTAAAGGAAGAGTGAGAGGGGGGATAACTTGCTAACTATAATAAATACAGATTTGTATGTCACAAGGGGTGATTCTGCATATTTATCCGTAGAGATTGATGTGCAGAAATGTCGCTGTAGCGAACCTTACTATTTTACAAAAGGCGAAAAACTATATTTTACGGTAAAGAAGAACACAAAAACAAAGGACTTTTTGTTTCAAAAGGTCTACGATTTCGATAGAGATGATTCTCCGGATGAAAATACTGTTGTGTTCAAGATATTACCAGAAGATACAGAAAATATTCCGTTTGGAAAATATACATACGATGTAGAGCTTATTACAGCAAGCAAGGACAAATATACCGTCATAAAACCCTCTTTATTTGAAGTGTTGCCAGAAGTCACTTATTCAATAAATGAGGGAGTGTGATGCAGGATGTCCGATTATACATCACTACCCAAAAATAAGTTAGTTGGAAAAATCAACGGAATGATGAAGATATTAGATAGTTATGATGAACTAAGAAATCTGCCGTCTATTAACGGAGTAGAGCTAAAAGACGCACTTTCTCTGGACGACCTTGGAATTAGTTGTATTGTGACCAAAGACTATCTTTATGAATTTCCAAATGTTGGACAAGAAAAAGATTTGTATGTAGCGAGAGAGGAAAATAAGATTTATCGATGGGACGAGGGGGAGCTAAAGTATTACTCTTTAACCTCTGGCTCTGATTATACAGATATAAAAATTATTGATGGAGGAAATGCTTAATGGCTAATGTTACTTTAAACACTCGCATTATCGTCAGAAATGACCTAAAGGCGACTTGGCTTGAAAAGAATCCTATTCTGCTTAAGGGCGAGATGGGTGTCGAAATCGACACTGGCAAATTCAAATTTGGTGATGGAGCCAAGAACTGGAAAGCTCTTGAGTATGGCTCTGCAAAGCCAGCCGTTGTTGGTGCTGCCGCTCCCCAAGTCTTTGATTTAGATTATGAGCTTGGTCAGATTTGGGTCGTAAAGGCTTCTGGCGCTGGCAATGGCATCTCTTACATTCTGGCCTCTAAGACCGAAACCGAGGCTACTTGGAAGAGAATTGTAACCCCTGAAGACCTTCAGGATCTTGGTGCTGGCGATATGCTCAAGGCGGTCTATGCCACCAACGAGAAAGCCGCTCAGGGCTATGTTGATAAGGCCATTCTGGCTGATACTGCAACTAAGCTGGCTACTGGCATCGAGGTTTCTATCACTGGTGATGCTACTGGTTCTGCGACTGGCTTTGACGGCTCTAAAGATACCAGCATCGATGTCACTTTAGCAAACACTGGCGTTGAAGCCGGTACTTACACCAAGGTCACTGTGGACACCAAAGGTCGTGTGACTACTGGTGAAAAGATTACTCTTGAGGATATCCCCGGCACCGAAGAGGGCAAAACCCTAAAGGAAACCTTAGCGGCTATCGGCACCAACAAGCAGGATAAAATTACTGGTGCTGCCACTACTATTGTTGACAAGGATTTGGCTGCTGGCAAGGTTGTTGTTTCTGACGCATCTGGAAAAGTTGCCGTTAGCACCATGGACACCACTACTCTCGAGGGGCTTCCCGGGCGTATTGATACTCTGGCTGGTAGCGTTGACAATATTCCTCGTTACAACTACAAAACTGGTCTGAGTGCAGATGTCGAAGATGCAAAAAAAGACGACCAGTCTCAGATTGATGCTACCGTAATTCCCGTAATTACCGCCGTTTATACCGCCCCTGAAAAATGGGATGCTGTCGTAGTCGGTATTAGCTTTAAACCTTCTGACGTTAAGAAAGATGCCCTGTACTTCTATAATGGTACTGCATGGACTTTCCTGTACTACGTCTCTACTGGCATTAACCGTGCCAATGCAGATGTAGCCGGTATTGTTGAAAGCTCTGATGACATCACTTTTACTGACGGGACTGGTGTTGTTAATCAGGCTGGCAAGGTTAAACACGGTCTAACCATTGGTTCTAAGACTTTCGATGGTTCTGCTGATGTTACTTTGGAGTCTGCCGACCTTGCTGATGTTATCCCTGTGGCTACCGCCGAAAAGGTTGGCGGCATTAAGGCATCTACCGCTGTAAACCAGATTGGCGTGGCCGCTGATGGCATTGCCTCTGTAAACAGTGTTGCAGTTGCCAAGTTGACTCTGAACGGCGATACTCTGATTCTCGATGGCGGCAATGCCTAATTATTGAGCGTAGTGCCTCGCTTGCCTGTTTCGGAATAAAAAGGGGTTATATTATAGAGCGGGGTTGTTATAAATGCAATGGGTAGAAATACTGAAAGATTTGGGTATTGCTGCTGCATTGAGTACAGTCATTCCCTTTCTTGTCTCTCGATACTATAATAAGAGAGACAAGAGGGAGGATGACATTTCAGACCTAAAAGAATTTAAAGAGGAGCATGAGTCTACTTCTAAAAAGATACTGGAAAAGCTGGCTAAGATCGAAAATGATCTTGATATTCAAAAAAAATCTCAGCAAGCTCTTTTAAGAGATAGAATTCTTCAGGGTGCGAGATTCCATCGTGGTCTAAGGGGAATATCCGTTGCAGAACGAGACTCTCTTGAATTGATGTACGAGCAGTATCATGAGTTGGGGGGCAATGGAACGGCTACTTCTGCTATGGAGGAGATCCGAAAATTGCCAATTATATATGACGAAGACAGCGATACCCAATGATGTTTCTCTAAGATATAATTTTGTTAAATGTAAAAATAGGAACCTTTTGGTTCCTATTCATGCCCAATATTCGTTGATGTTGGGTGTGAATAGGCATCAAAAATCGGATTGAAAAGGAGTTTTTTTAATGAATTTTGGAATCGAAAGAGATGAGTCCTTCAAGGATTACAAAATCCGACTTTCCAAAAACAAGGACATTTATGGACTTTCATGGGAGCAAATTGCCAAATTATTAAATACGGTATCTGGTAATAATTTCAATGAAAGTACCTACAGAAAATGGTGGAAAGCATATTGCGAAGGACAAGATGATGCCTCTGGTGGAGGAATTCTTGATTTAGACGAGATTGAAATGCGGAAATCTAAAATCAAGTTTTACGATCAGAGACGAGAATATAACAAACTTATCAGACAGTCTGCAAGAAATGAAAATCTAAAAGAGATTTTTATTAATGAGCTTCGGAATGTTGAGCCAATTGAATACCATCCTGACTATTCTATTAAGATTCATTCTAATAATGATTTATTTGTTGGTTTGGCTGATATTCATTACGGTATTAAGATTTTAAATTACTGGAATGAGTACAATCCAGAAATTGCCAAAAGACGCATTTTGGAATATCTCGAAAGAATTGTAGAGATTAGAGACATTCATAATTCTGAAAGCTGCTATGTTTGTTCTAATGGTGATCTGATTAGTGGTAAAATCCATAATACTATCGAAATTGCCAATTGCGAAAATGTTGTATCTCAGGTTATGGGTGTTTCTGAGCTGATTTCGTTTTTCTTGACAAAACTTTGTGAGAAATTCAAGAATGTATACTTTTGTGTTGTAGTAGGAAATCATTCCAGAATCGGCAAGAAGGATGAGGTTCCCTATAACGAAAGATTGGATGATCTGATTCCTTGGTATGTAAAATCCAGACTACAAAACATTCCTAATTTTTCTATTTTAGATAATACGATTGACCCTACTATGAACATGGTTACGATTCGTGGCTTAAATTATGTGAATGTTCATGGTGATTATGACAACGCTTCTACTATCCAAAAGTTGACGGATATGATTGACGATAAAGTTTATTGTGTCTGTTTGGCTCACAAACATCATAATTCTACCGACTATACTCATAAGTACAAAGTCATTATGACTGGAAGTCTAATGGGCGTAGATGATTTCTGCGTTCAAAAGAGAATTTATGGAAAGGCTCAACAGCTCGTTGGGGTATGTACAGATAAAGGCATGATTTGTACATATGATGTGGACCTACAATAATGGAATTACATTCTGAATGTGTCTTTATGCCTTGTAGCTTGTTGGGTAGAAATGCTACAAAGTTTGTGGTAGAAGCTAACAATTTTAAAGATAGTTTATATATGTGCGATGGCGCTCGTAGGTGTAATGCCAAAAGTTTGCTTGGTATTTTATCTTTGAGTGTGAGAAGAAATTGTCCCATTATTTTTGAGACCGATGCAGAAAACTATAAAGAAGTTTTCGACGAATTAAAGCTGTTTTTAGAAACAGAAGAATGGCAGGTGTTCTAATGGCAGCAAAACGAGGAAGACCACCCGCCCCCACTACGAAGAAGACAAGACCAACGACGGATGAGGCTAAAATATTTTGTCTTAGATGCGGTTGTTCTGACCAATCAAATTTTTATCAGACCAAAGACAAGAATCGTAAGTTTTTTGGAAAAATACCATATTGTAAGGATTGTATTAAGGAATTCTACTCATATTATCTAAAAAAGTATGGAGACAACAATCTTGCTATCTATTATACTTGCCGGAAAATAGACATTCCGTATGTTCATCGAGCATATCTTGGCGCTCTTGAAAATGTAAACAAAGAGAGTTCTAGGATAAAAGGAGAGGAAAATCTCCTCCAAGCATATATTAAGAATATGTCTTTTGCGGAACAAAATGGATGGGGCGCTGTTTTTGATGATAGTAGCGGAGAGGATGCCATTGGCGGACTAACCTCATATGACGTTTATACAAAGGTTAAAAAAGATAAACGTGTTGTTGGTGGCAACTCTAATGACGATGATAGATATGAGACTATTGAATATGACACCGAATTTTTACAAAGCAAATGGGGAATTTACGATAACGAAGAATTGGCTTCGTTGGAAAGTGAGTATTTAGATTGGGCTGAGAAACTTGGATTTAAGAATGGTATTATCAGCGAGAAATCTATTGACGTTATTGTAAAACAGATTTGTTACCAGACTTTGGAAATTAACAATGACCGTGTAAACGGCAATGACGTTAATAAAAAAGTCGATACACTAACAAAGCTAATGTCCAATGCTGGCTTAATTGAAAAGCAAAGATCTAACAGTGAGGTTGAACGTGGTATTGGTCAGCGCATCGAAGATATTGAGAGGTTCAGACCTGTCAAAGAAGTTGATTCCGATTTGGCGGATGTGGACAATATCAAGATGTTGTTTGATGCTTTTGTTGGCTGTATGGCAAGAAGTCTCAATAAGTCCAACGCTTACACTAAGGCTTTTGAAGAAGAATATGCTAAATATAGCATCGACTTGATTGAAAATTCTGATGCAGAGGGCGGTGAACCTTCTGATGGAAAATAATGAACAAGAAAAATCTAACAAGATAAGAATTAAGCGATTGAAGTACAAAGAGAAAACCAGAAAAGAACGGGCTGATGAAATAAGTGAAAGTTGGTTTGCTTATTGGAGAGCAAACCCCCATAGATTTATTACGGATTATTTGGGATTGGTCTTGTATGACTTCCAAAAGGTCCTTATTTATGCTATGAACTTTTATACTTATTTCATTTTCGTAGCGAGTCGTGGGCTAAAATAACTGGTCCCCTAATCAGGAATGATTAGTGCAAAACTGGGCAAAATCGGCGAAGGTCTCAATGAGATGACACCGAGATAACTTATTAGATTGCGAAAGGCTAATAAGCATCGTAGAGCATACCAAGTGAACAAATATAATCTTGGCAAGAGTGTCCAGCACCTAAACGTAAAGTCGTAGGTGAAAATATATGCCGAACTCATAGGCAACTGTGAGAAGTAGAGGATAAAAAGCCTTTACGGTAACAGACAAGGGCGAAGTCAACATTGACCCTACTTTTCTGTATCCAACGTGCTATCCTATATCCGGGACAAAAGATACTTGTCGTATGTCCTGTTAAAAGCCAGTCAAGAAACTTCATCAAGAAGATTTATGACTTTATTGGTAAAAGCCCTAACTTGGCAAGAGAAATTGACGTTGCAAATATTAAGACTGGGTTGAACGAAAGTGAGATACCCTTTTTTAATGGTTCAAAGATATTTACGACTGTGTACGGGGAAAACGCCCTCGGCATACGAACGCATATACTTATTGTAGATGAGTTTGTTCGTACCGACAAAGATGTTATTACCCGAGTATTTGACCCTATGCTTTCAGATGGACGCAAACCCTTATATTTAAATATTAAAAACAAGGACGAAAAATTGCGCCTATACGAAAAAGAAGATCTAAAGAAACTGTTGCTTAGTTCTATTCGTAGAGCTGATGAATGGTCATATAAAACACTGGAAGACTATATTGGAAATATGACAGATGGCAGTAAGGATTATGCCGCTATTGTTCTTCCATATCAGTTAGGCGTTCGTAACGGATTTATTAGCCGTAAGACCGTAGAGAACGCTTTTAAGAATAATGAAAGCGGACGAGATCTCTTATTGGCAGAATTTGCCGCCGTGCCTGAACGAGGAACGGGAAATTCGTACTTTACCTATTCGATGTTCCAAAAATTAAGGACGAATTCAAGAGCATTATTCTGCATGAACGACACAGAATGCTTTGAATACAAAGATAAAAAAGAAAAGTGGTTTTTGTACCAAGAGAAATTACCAAATGAAATCCGACTTCTTACTGCCGATATTGCTTTGCTGGAATCCGCCAACAACGACAATACTTCAATCTGGATAATCCGGCTTGTTCCTGATGGTGGTAGGTATAGAAAGATTCTGGCTTATGGCGAAAGCCTCCATGGCATAAACTCTATTATTCAGACAAAACGAATAAAGCAACTGTTTTACGAATTGGAATGCGACTATGCTGTGATAGATACCCAAGGTGTGGGGCAAGGTGTATTTGATTATGCCACGACTGAAACTTATGATGACGAACGTGGTATAACCTATCCGGCATGGACGGTAATAAATCCAGAAGATATAAAGATGGTAAGTCGTACCATCTCTCAAAACGCAGTTCCTGTAATCTATTCCGTAAAAACTCCTATTCAGATTAAGTCTGCTATGTTTAGCAATATGAAGGACTGTCTCACAAGTGGAGATGTTTCTTTGCTTGCTGATACACAAGAAGCAACAGATTATCTAAATAAGACTTTTGGTTTTTATAAGATAGAGGACGAGGACTTACGCAGACGTATGCTGAATCCATATGCACAGACGGATTTGCTAATCAACGAAAGTATTAACCTTGACCAAGTTGTCACACAGGGCTACCTAAGTCTAAAGGAGAAATCCGGTAGACGTAAGGACCGCACAATGTCTGTAGCGTATGGCTTGTGGTATGCAAAGAAACTTGAAGACGATTATGTTAATCAGAATCAGTCTCTTAATATTTTAGACTATATATTTACTTTTTAGATAATTTCAATATAAGGTGGTGATTTTTGTGGACGAGATAAAAGAACAAATCAGCGAACAGGAAGTTAATCAGGTTCTTAATGCTTTTGACTTTTTGGAGTTTTCTAATTCGTATAGAAATACTTATTATAACTCTTATTTCACTCCTGATATTATCAATCAGAAGATGAAGGATGTCAACATGAACCCGATAGAAGCGACTATCGAGGGAATGGAGAGCGCATTAAAGAACCCTAAAAACAGCGAAGATATTCTTAGAAGTTATGCTGTTTCTATGGAAAATCTTAATATGTACTATAAGCGTCTTATTAGATACTTCTCGGATATGGCTTCTTTTAATCTAAATTACGACTGTATTAACGCAACGAAAATGTCTGATTTTAAATCTAAAGAATATAAAGAAGACCTTGCTATTTTAGATGACTTCTGTTCGAAATTTGACTTCCGAACTGAGTTTGGAACCATTCTTAGACAATTGCTTAGACAGGGTGTCGAGTATACTGTTTTGAGGATGGACGGAGATAAATATACCCTCCAAGAATTACCACCTGAGTTTTGTAAGATTACTGGTAGACACGCCTATGGATTACTCTTTGATTTTAACATGGAGTGGTTTATTGGGAATTATGGTGTGGATATCAATATGTACCCAAAAGTCTTCAAGAGAATGTATCGTCAGGTGTTTAATAAGGTTACGAAAACATATAATCCACATATGCTTGTAGATGAACGTGATAGCACTTTTGTTTACTGGCATCAATGTTCTCCTGTTGACGGATTTTGGGCGTGGAAAACTTCTCCTGAAATTGCAACACTCATTCCTTATTTTGCTCCTATGTTTCCGGATATGGCATTTCAGCCTACTGTAAGAAAATTACAACAGGATAAGTATTTTATTGCGGCTTCTAAATTATTGGTTGGTATCCTTGGATTCAACAAAGAAGCCAAAACGGGTCAGGTTGCAAACCAGCTGAATATGACTCCTGATATCCTCGGGAAGTTCCTTGGCGTTGCACGTCAGGGTCTAAATAAACAGATTGGACTTGTGGCATTGCCTGTTGATGACGTTAAAGCGGTCGATTTTACTGTTGACCAAACCAATGTCGAGTCTGATTACATTAAAACTCTGGCTCAACAGGGCGTGGCATCTGCTGACGTGTTAATGTCTGACGAAAAACTAAACTCCCACCAGTCAAAACTGGCTTCTGCCATAGACGCTAACTTTGTGAAATCCATGTATGGAATGTTTGCTAACTTTGTAGATTATTATGTAAATATGAGAACTAAAAAGTACAAGTTCCATGTGTCGTTTCACGATGTAGATATTCCGGATGATAGGGCGGAGCGTGTTAATAATTTCAAAACAACCGCTTCTATGGGTATTGTAGATGTACAGTACGCTGCGAGAATGTTCAACCTAACCCCATTTGAATTTAATAGACGGTTAGAAATGTCTAAAGCGTCTGGTCTTGAAAGTAAGCTAATCTCTCTTATGAGCCTGAATAATCAGAGTGCTACTGGACAACAGGGTGCCGGTCGCCCGAAGAAAGAGACATCTGACAACGAGAACACAATGGCTTCATGGGACAGAGATAGTAATAGTCTAAAATGATGGGGTGAATTTATGGCACTAATTTCTGAAAAACTTAACGGTTCTTTAAACGCGTTGATTGGCAAGTGTTTCGCCATGAATCGTATGTTGGATAGAGGTATGTCTCTTTTGATGGTTCGTTGGAAAATGGTTCGTACCTCTGAAATTCTACATCCCGCTCTGGCTCATGCTATGACGGGAGACAAATTTGCTGATGCTATTTCTGGGTATCAAGGTCTAAGGGATAACGAAAGCATTTATCCTGCCACTCCTGTGGGTGATAGGGAGTATAGAAATCCTCTGATGTTCTTTGAAGATTATCATAAAGAAAACTTAGAATTAGAGGATATGATTAAGGATGCAATTGATCAAGCCATCGAAGAAGGAGACCTCTCTACAAAGGTCTTTTTAGACGGTCTGCTTGCTAATCTGACTCCGTATACAGCAATGTCTCAAACCCTGATTGACCTTTGTAATCAGTATGGTATGGATAGCTTTCATTTACAAGTGTTGGATGCCAATATTGACAAGTATGTGAGTGTATGAGGTGATTGGCTTGTCATTGACTGAAAAACAAATCTATGATTTGAATAACATGAACGTTGCCGCCCAAAACGTTAATCTTGGTGATGTTCTTAGTGCTGGTGGAACGGGCGGTGCTACAAAGGTTTCTATTAAAGTAGACGAAACTGTAACTGGTAAGCCGGGAACCGATGCTCTCGTTGAAAATATTGGCACAGATACAGATGTTGTGCTAAAATTTACCGTTCCCAAGGGCGCAGATGGGAAAAATGGATCAAATGGAAAGAACGGCACTACACCCCAAAAGGGTACTGATTATTTTACCTCTGACGATATTTTAGAAATGATTGATATCTTCAATAAAATCCCAAGAGAAGAGCCGTTCTTTGATACGAGCGACGGGTGTCTTTACGCAAATGGAACTCATATTGTTTTAGATGCCGGAGAAAACGACTCCGTTGTTATGTCGTATTATAACAAGGACGGACTTGTGACAAAAACATTGACAGGGGTTAGCATCGTATATGGTGGTTCTAAGTGTTTAGATGGTACAGTTAAAAACCTTACCTCTACATCCGTTATCATTAACGGGGGAACTTATCATAACGTCTACGCTGGTTCAATTGGTGATAGCACCGTTGGAGTAGCAACGATGGTTATAAATGGCGGGTCTTTTGATGCTATCTGTGGTGGTAGTTGTGCATGGGATGATGACAGTAAAACCATACATATGGCAGCAGTTGGGTATTCTCGTTTAATCGTAAATAATACGGACAACATCGTGGGTCTATTGTTTGGATGCGGTGGAACTGGATACACGACAACCGGAAAGTCTGAAACCACAATTAACGGGGGAAGGTTTCAATATGTAACAGCCGGTAGTTCCAATGGAATGGTGGGCGAATGCTCCCTTACTTTTGGCACAGACAGCAGAATTATGACAACTTCTCCTGAAGCAAAAGTTTTAGAGGGCGGATGTCGTGGATTCATTGGACAATCTAATCTTTATATTAACTCTGGTGTGATTGACGCTGTTTATGCGTGTGTAGAACCCGATGAAAAACCTGTGGCAGACATGAAAAGAAGCTGCTTGGAAGTTACGGGCGGAACGATTAAAACGTTGGGCGCTGGAAAAGTTAGAGATAATCAAGACCCAAATAACGTCTTCTGCTCCTACGGCGGTTCTCCTACAATTACAACACTCAATGGTGACAATATGGTTGTTACCACATTCCACGATTTAAAAGAAATCTCCGAAGCTGTTTTTAGATAAGTAGGTAAACCTAATGTTTATAATAAATGTTAATCAAATGGACAAAAAAAACTTATATCGATGCGATGTTCATAAAGCGAGACAACTTCAAAAAGAAGGGTTTTCTCTTTTGTCTATAGATGGAGAGGACTATATCTTCTTTATGACGGACGCATTACGTAAGTTTCTAAATCCAGAAGGTGGTGAGAATTGTGAATAATGTCTTAAAATTTTCTGTGAATAACATTGAACTTGTTGACAAAATAGAAAAGAGCTTGTTTAGGAAAGTAAAAATCAGGGCATTCGCTACGGGAGAAAACGCTCATACGCTACCCATAGAAGAGGATGTCCTAAGACGTGGAGCAAAGACTATTTACAACAAGCCCATCCTCTGGAAATACAACAAATACTTTGACGATGCAGAAGGTCATGAAAAAGACGAGGTTCCCTGTGGTTTCGTTCCAGAATCTAAGGATAATCCTATTGAATTTGAGAACGCAAATGACAAGGTTTACATCGTTATTAACGCTCTTTTGTGGACAAGGTATTGTGGTAGGTTGATAGACATTTTCAAGAGAGACGATATGAAAAAAGACGTTTCTATTGAAATTGCTTATATCGAAGACGAAGATAACTCTGACGTAAAGCCCAAAATTCAGGATTTCGTTGTTGCCGGAATCGCAATCTTAGGAGAAATGATTAATCCTGCTTGTAAGGGATGCGAAGCGGAGCTTTTAGAGTTTTCAGAAAGTAAAGAAAGGTATTTAACGGAAATGATGTCTGATAATAAATCTATTATTATAGACAACACCAAAGAGGCTTCTGTAGACGGTGTTTGGAGTAATCCAAGACGAAAACTGTTTACACCCATATCCAAAGCCTCAAATCGAAAAGCACTCCTAAAAGAGGCTTACTTGATTGGTGATTTCGATACGGATGAGCCTGAAATTACGAACTTTAAATACCCTCACCATGTTATTAGGAATGGTAAACTTGTGGTGCATCGCAGTGGTTTACAAGCCGCTTTCCAGAGAGCTGCACAGCAAGGAATTGTAAAGGGTGAAGTAAAGTCTCATTTACTTAGACACTACAGAGAGCTTGGATTGTCTACCGAGAATTTCTCTGAATTTGCTATGAGCGAGGAAGATTTTACTCTCTACTTTGCAGAAGACTTAAAGGAAAGCGTAGGTGAAGAAACTATGACCGAAGAAAATAAAGAAGTTGTCGAGGAAATCATTGAAGAGTCCGAGGAGGAAATCGTCAAGGACAAACCCGAAGAAACCCCCGAAGAAGTTATCGAGGAATCTGAGGACAATAAGTCAGACGATAAGACCGAAGAAATGTGTGATGTTCCTTCTGCCGACATCAATTGCGAGGACGACGAGTCTGAGGATGACGATAAGGACGAGGAACACGACGATTCTCATGAGGAAGAAACCGAAGAGCATAAGGACGAAGAGGAAATTGAGGAACATGACGAGGAAATGTCTTGCGACGCTCTAAAAGAAGAAATGTGCAAGATGCAGGACAAAATTCGTGACCTTGAAGAAAAGAACGCTGCTTATATGACCCAAATTGAAGCCATGAGCGACTATGAAGAACTCAAAAAGTTCAAAGCTGATACCGAGGAAAGAATTGCTCGTGAGAAAGAAATGGCAGACATGGAAAAGGTTATGTGCGATATTGAAGCACGTGGCGTTAATATGTCTGAGGAAGACAAAAACGAGTTTAAGGCAAAGATCAAAGAGTTCTCCTCTATCGATGCTTGGTCTAATTATGTTAAAGCACAGGCTTTTGACCGTGCTGAAAATGTTGATGGTATTGTGAAGATTGGTCTCCCCTATAATACCAGCGTATCTAAGCCCAGAAGTATCTGGGACGAAATCTAAAATAAGGTCTTTTTAGACTTAACTATAATTTAATCTTTTGAAAGGTGGAAATTTAACTATGGCAAACGTCGTCATTAAGAGCGCTGTTGCTGCTCTCAATATTGATTCTTACAACAGAACCGCAGTCTTTACCGAAGATGTGGACAACGGCTGTGTCGCTGTGCTAAAAGACTATTCCGAAAACGCTGGCGAGGAAATGGTTTGGAAGGCAGAGCAGGCTACTGAAAGTTCTAAGGGGCTTTGGATGGCTACTTCTCCCGAAGTTGTTATCACCAAGGTTATGGATGGCATCGAGTATAAGGGTATCGTGAATGACCCTCGTGCCTTTGTAAATCTTAAGGGGCATATGGTTGACATGACCTTCCTTGCCGTTGGTGATATTGTCGAAATGACCGCTGATGGGCTGACCTTTAACCCTGCTTCTGACAGCTATCTCGTTCCCGATACCACTGGCTTTAAGCTAAAGGGTGCTACTGCTGCTGGCGATGGCTGTGCTCTGAGAAAGATTGGCAAGAGCGTTCTCCATATTGGTAATGGCGCTCTTGTTAAGACCCCTGTAGTTACCTATAAGTTTGCTGTTGAAGCCAACTAAGACTACTTTATTTAGAAAATAACGAAAGGTTGGAATAAAGATTATGAATAACGCTCTTATGTGCTTCTCTGACAACAGAGACAAAGTAGAACTCGCTTTCAGAGATTATATGAATCAGTATTTTTCTGAAGTAGAAAAGAAAGAGGGCTTCCCTTACGACAAAACTCTGGGTTTCGCTGAGAAGGAGAAAAAGGTTGACGCTCTAATGCTTGGTGAAATTTCTAAGCTGGCTGGTGTTGACCTGTCTAACAAGTCTATTTCTGTTGAAATGTTCTCTCAGCATCCTGTTCTGAAATGGGCTTCTTTTGCTGTTATTAACTCCCTGATTGACATGGTTATTCCTGACGTTCTGGACAAGTCTATCGGTCTATACACCGAGACCCGCTATGGCGCTTACGGCGATAGCTTTAACTTCGATGTAGAACCCAATGATCTATTCTATGTCTCCAAGGCTGGTCGTGACCAGAGAACTGTCGAATTTCAGAAGCAGTTCATCGGTCAGGTTACTGTGGTTCCTGAGAATCGTGAAATTTCTGTTGCTGTGAACTTCTATAAAGTTCTTTGCGGTAAGGAGTCTATCGCCAAATTCGTCATGAAGGCCATTCTGTCTCTGGAAGCTCAGATTACCCGTGAAGTTTACACCGCTTTCGATACCGCTATGAGCGCTCTGCCTACCACCCCTGCCGATTCTAAGTTAAACGTCACTGGCTGGGACAAGAAGGAAGCTGTTCGTCTGGCTCAGACTGTTACCGCCTTCAACAACAATTCCAAGGCTATCTTCCTTGGCACTGCTCTTGCTCTGTCCGACATTCTGCCCAGCAATGCTAACTATCGTTACTGGCTGACCGATGAGTATGTAACTCTTGGCTACATTCGTAACGCTTTTGGTTACGACACCATGGTCATGCCTCAGCTGGCCGATTGGAAGAATCCCTACAAACTGGCTCTTAAGGATGACCGTATCTATGTCATTTCTCCTGCCAGCCAGAAGCCCGTTAAGCTCTGCTATGAGGGCGCTTCTCGCACCAACACCATGGGTGCTTATGAGACTGCAAACCTCACCGAATCTACTACTATCAACAAGTCTTACGGTATCGGTATTGCTACTAACGCTATTGCTGGTATCATCACCCTTCAGTAATATCTGATTTTAATATCATTCTAAGAGGAGGAGAGAAAAATCTCTCCTCGCTATCTTAGAATGAGGAATGGAAAGGAATTTTTATGGCTAATACTTCTTCTAAATCCACTGCTACAAAAGCTACGCAGTCTGCAAAGACCTCTGAGCTTATAGAAAAAGAGGACGGAAATTCTGAAATCGAAAAACTCCGAGAGGAGAATAACGAAATTAAGGAGCAATTAAGACAGCTTATGGCGATGCTTACCGAGACAAAGGTTAAAGAAGAAAAGTCTAAGATGTCAGTTCCTGCTGTCGAAGTTCTCGAAGGGTCGGAGTCAATTCCGGATGAACCCTCTCCTAATAAAATGGTGCGCATCCTTTCTCTGTGTCGAGGGTCGTTGAATTTGTCTGAGGATGAGGCTGGAAATGGAAAAGTAAAGTTTTCCAAATATGGCGAAATTAAGACGGTTTTGTATTCGTCTTTGATTAATATTGTAAACTATAATCGGAGTTTTGCAGAAAAAGGCGTTTTCTATATTTTAGACAAAGCGGCAGTCTATTATTTGGGACTGAAAGACTGTTATTCTCATTTGGTGACAAATGACGTGCTGGATAACATTTGTAATTATGACGATGTTGATATTATAAAAATTATTGACAGTACGGAGAAAACCCAAATTGATACCATGATTAAGAATCTGACAGACCGCCTCTATTCTATGGAAAATCTCGACCTTAATAAGATTCAGACAATCAGCCAGAAGGTTGGAGTCGATATCATGGCAAAAGTAAACGAGATGAAGCAATTCAGTAGCATGAAATAATCTGTCAAAACCATTTTGAAGGGAGGTGGCGAAGGTGGATTGTAATTGCGATGTTTGCAATTCTGAGGCTGGTCGGTATACAACATTTGACGAAGTTTATTCTCTATTTCTGAGTTCTATTCAGGATTACAGCATTAAAAATCTGTTTATCTATGATTTAGATATGGCCCAAGAAATGATAGAATTCTTTCTTCTTAAAGCAATACCTAAATTTCGGAATTGTGAAAAAGATATTCTAAATATCAATTTAACCTGTAAGACCTTTAATGTCAATCTTGACCTCGAAGAAAAGGTTATTCTATCTGACTTAATGGTGTTATCATGGATGGACCGAGTGGTCAATGATATTACTCAGATGAATTTAAGTCTTAACGATAACGATTGGCGGTTGCGTACTGTGGCGTAACCAGAAGTCCTATATATGGTGAAAATCATATATTGAAATCCCTTGAAATGCTGGAAGTCCCTTATAGTCTATAAACCAAAACAGAACGATGAAATATGCGTATATGGTATGGTGTAAAAATTTATAGAATTGGGTAATCAGCAGGAAAGCTCCGAATAGGAGAATCCTCAACGACCATAGGTTGAAATACCTTTAGGACAAAGTTGTCCGAAGTGGGGGATACCTAAGTCTAAAAAGAATTTTCTTTTAGATATGGTAAAGATATGGTCTGTGCTTGTATGAAATTACAAGAAAACCCTTGTTTTAAAGGGGTCTTTTATCGGATTAACGAACCATAAAAGTAACGCAAACAGTTTAAACACTACTCTGAGGAAAAGAACCTCAAGGAAAAGAGTACATATGCGGATAGGCTTAGAGAAAAGGTTAGCCAAGAAATGACAAACTATGGTCTCTATAGAACCCCCTTCTCACAATGGGCGGTGGGTAACTATGGAATATAGGGATAGTATTATTATCAATGAAACCCACGTTGATAAAGACCATATAAATTCCTATTTAGATGGTTTGATTGGTAAGGTTTTCGCCATTCTTGGTGTTTACGAAGACTGCGTTCAGATGAATTCTTTCGACATATTCGATACCTACACATATCGTGTGATGTGCGAGCTGCGTGGTTTTTACGAGTTTACAGGTTCCACATCCTTTATTTCTTTATCCTCTATTTTGGAAGATATTAGGGTTCAGGTCTTAGAAAAAAAAGAGGATGATGTACTTTCTCATAAACGAGTAAAGTCTTTGGTATTCCACTGTATTTCCATTATCAAAAAAGAGAGGGTGGAATAATTTGTCTTACTACGATAATTTTGTAAAAACAAATAAAAACCCTCGTGAAAAGTGGAAAGAAGGTCTTCAAGCATTTGTAGATAGGGGATTTGAAAACGCCTCTACTTACTATGAAGATGTCGAAGAAGAGACGGAATTCGGGTCTTTGGAATTTGAACCCATGAACATTCGTGTAAACTCACTGGTAGATGCTAAAACAGGACAGCGTGTCAACGATGACTATAAGAAACTGATTTTTCCTGATTTGGATTATCACCCCGAGTTAGGAACACGATACAGGTTTGATGACAACATCTGGATTTGTTATTCGACTGATAATATCAAGACAGATACCGCCGCTATCTATGTGCGTCGTTGTAATAATACAATGAATACACAGGATAAATACGGAAATATCCACGAAGAACCCTGCTATATTGACTACAAAGTAACTGAAAACCAAGTTTTTAGAAATTACTCAATCGACGTTCCCAGTGGACGTATTCAGATTCAGGTTCAACTGAATGATTGGACGAAAAATATAAATGTAAACGACCGATTTATCTTTGGTGACGATGCGTACAAAATTCGTGAAAGAAGCCGTTTTGACCGCAGAAATACATTTTCTAAGGATTCGGTACGGTATATTTCGTTTTATGCGGACTACGATAATCTAAGTCCAGATGATAATATTGATTTGGGCGTAGCTAATTATAAGGTATACGACTATACAATTCGTGCGACAGACAGCATAGATAATATTGTTGGTTTTTCCGAAAAGATTAGAGCGTCTGTTTATTTAGACAACAACGATACTGACGAGGAGATTGAATGGAGTTCTACCTACCCGGATATTGCAGATATTACTTCTGACGGGGTGTTCTCCCTCAAAAAGCCCGGTTCATGTTCCTTTGTTGGAGTTATGAAAAACAAGAAGGACGTTAGAACCATGGTCTCTGTTGTTGTTAGAGAAGGACATAAGGATGAGTACACAACTGTGCTAACCCCCTCTACTAACTATATTCGTCTAAATCAATCAGAGAGATATTCTGTTATAGAATATAAAAACTTGGTTCCTACGGATACAAAGTTCGAAATCAAGTGTTATGACGTTCCTCATAAATACTATAGGTTTACAAGCGATGACAATCGCTTTGAAATCAAAAATATAAAACCCTGTGAGGATATTCTTCTGAGGGTTGTATATAAAAACCTAAGAACAAACGAGGAAAATACTCTTCTTGTCGAGTTGGGAGGGATTATATAGTGGCAAATTACAGTGAGCTGAATGACATTGTTCAGAATGTTATTGGCGAGAAGTTTCTAAGGAACCAAAACCTATGTAAGCTGTTGTCCTGCTATCCTGACACTGTTGACTATACTTATAATCCTCTGTCTCAGCCAGACATAAAGGACACAAACTCTCTTTATATGAAACATATTTTCCCAATGCCTAAGCTGCCTGATGCCAGTTTGGACAAAACTGGTTATATCACAGTCGTTTTAAGCGGGGGATACGAACCAGAAGTAAACACTGGCTACAGAAGGGTCAACATGCTAATTGACATCATCTATCATTTAGATGTTTGGAATATCAAAGGGGGTTATCGCCCCTATAAAGTCATGAATGAAATAGATGCAATGCTAAATAACAAGCTGACCGACCTTCCTATAGAAAACAAACCCTTTCTAAGAGGATTTCAGCCAAGAGATTACTCGACTTATTTTTATGGCTTTCAGATGATTTACGAGTTTATGGTGAACAGCAACATTGTTTGTGGGGCAGAACCACAACACCTAAATTTAAATAAAGTCGATGAGTATTCTGACGATTCTTCACAGAAACCCGTTTACCGATTTCTTCCCAAAAATCTTGGGTTAAAATAGTGGAGGATAGGAATGGAAAGGCTGTCGTTATTTAGAGGTAATAATCTTAGGCTAACGGATAAGGTTACTGTTATTCACCCTACGGCTTCTGACATCGAAAGTGTTGGATATGCTCAGTATTGTGAGTACATGAGTGCTCTGTCTTCCACATCCAAAGACGTAGCAGATATACTTTGGTATGATATGAATATTTGGTATGAAGACATAAAGGACGAATGGGATTTCTTTTTGCAAAAGTGTATTTCTGAATTCAATGAAGTTTCTGTTAGAATATACGACAAAGATGCCGAAGGTGTTTTTGTTGAAGAAAAATGTGTGGCTGTCGGGTCTATTTATCGTGATGCTCTGAATTTCTTTTTGGGGTTGTCTGGTGAATACATTGTCTTGACACAAACGATAGGTGGTATTGAACAAACCATTCTTTTGAATGTTGTCCCGTGTAAGGATAACGAAGGTGTATTCGGTTTTGATGACCGGTCGTTTAAGTTCACTAAATTCTTCTATGAGCAAGTCTCTCGATTTATAGATAGCATAAACTGGACAACACGAGATTATGATTATCTAAAGGGTGGCACTAAATATGCTAAGAAGGTTATTCTAAAAGAAGACCATAGAAAAAGAAATAAAAAGAAAAAGAAGTCGCTGGTTACTTTTGATAGTATCCTGTCTTCTCTCGTAGCAAAGGGTTGCTCGTATAACGAAATATGGGGGTATCCTATTTACGTGATATACGACCTCTATTATCGTTTCTATAAGATAGATGAATACAGTAATACCATGCAAGCCCTTCATTCGGGCTGCATAGACACAAAGAAGAATCCGGTTAATTGGGACAAGATTAACTGGTCTTCTGTTATAAATTGACACAATACACATATAATTGATGTGTAATATATCTTTAAATTGGAGTTGATTTTATTATGGCACTTGCTACTCCTAGAAAGTTTAGTATGCAACAGGCATATGAAATTCTTCTGAGAAAACCCGTAGATAAGTCCATCGTTGCTTATCTAACTGACTGCAAGACTACCTCTCTGGAAAATACCGTTGAGATGGTTTAACGGGTAGACCCTGTATAAAGCAATTTATACTGATAACGCTTTTAATTGCGGGAAACTCCTTAGAGACTAATATACCAAGCTATTCTTAAAAAGTAGTGGTTCAACTAATCATTGAAGTATGGTAAAAATTATTAGTATTGGACAATCCGCAGCTAAGATTCCTTGTTATATCGACCTAAATTATATTTATTATAACATGAAGGTGGTATATATTATGATTAAAAAGTTAGAACTTCCGGGGCTAAAAGGCGAATATACAATAGATGAAGACGGAAACATCTTTGATGTAGCCAACAATAGATATAAGCGTTGTTATGTAAACGCTAAAGGTTATCTTTTTTGTTCCTTTCGTATAAACGGACGGGCAAAAACCAGATTTGTTCATCGACTTGTCTTAATGACCTTTAATCCCGTAGAAGGAATGGAAAATCTTCAAGTAAACCATATCGATGGCAACAAGCAAAACAATAATATAAGTAACCTCGAGTGGTGTACCCAGTCAGAAAACATACTTCATGCTTATAGGCTGGACCTTATGTCTGTAGAAGGAACACGGAATCCTGCTTGTAAACTTTCTGAGAATCAAGTCATCGAAATAGCCGACCTAATTTTAGAAGGTCATACAATTGCAGATATAAGAAAAAGATATAATGTCTCCAAGTCTCTTATATCTAAAATACGAAACAAGAGGTTGTGGGGCCGCTTGTTAAAGGATTATGATTTTCCAAAATCTAAATATTCTAATCAGAAATAACTTTAGTTAAAATTTGACAAGGAATAAAGTTCAACGACTATCCATAAGCCGTGCGATTCGGCAATAGGAGTAGGACCCAAGCGGGTGGGTGAGATTCCCTTAAATCGAAATGGAGCGTACCCTCGAAATAGGGTAATGATATAGTCTTTTCTTTGCAGAAATGTAAAGGCGTTTTTTATAAACCGCAAATATGTAGCGAATATTTGTGAAATTACAGTACCCTCAAGGCGGCGTTGGTAACGTATATGTAGGAGCAAAAGCTGTCTCCCTATAATTCTAAGGATTATAGAAAACTCTTTTAACTGCTGGGAGTTCTTAAAGACAATCAAACCACAACGGAGCGAGTGATTGCAAACGTGATGGTGACGAAAGTAGAAAAAATTGATTGTATGGCATATGGTTAAATCCTAAGTGCTGGTCGAAAATAGATAATCAGCAAGTAAGAATATTGTACTTATATAAGTTTATGGTATAAAAGGGGATATTATAGTTAAAGAATTGGTGATACCCGGATGCAGAAAAAAGTATCTTATATATGAAGATGGACAAGTCTTTGACATAGAAAGGAATAAATTCAGAAAACCGGTTGAGCACAGAAAGGGGTATTACAAGATATCCTTTATAATATACGGAAAAACAAAGTGTTTATTCGTTCATCGACTTGTCTTAATGACCTTTAATCCCGTAGAAGGAAGAATCTGTTGCGGAAATTAAAAGTGACCTGTTTTGTAGCCATATATCAATTCGCAAGATTGCAGAAAAATATGGGGTCAGTCTCGCTACAATTTTCCAAATAAAAAAGGGAAATAACTGAAAATAAGTACAATATTAAACTTCAACGACTATTCCATCGGACGTTAAAATCGTCAATAGAAGTAGGGCGCAATTGTCATATGGCGTGGGTGAAATCCCCTTAAATCGAAATGGAGAGATCCTTATACAGAAGGGTATGATATAGTCTGTTCTCATAAGAAATTATGAGCAGTTGTTATTATCTGGAATAACAACGGGTGTTGTCTGACGAATACACCGAACACAAGGTGGCTTTTCACATTCCAGACGTGCTACGTTTAGTGTAACCGTAGCTACTTTCAATACTGATGTTCTGGCTCTACAGAACGGCACTGAGGTTGCTCGTGGCTCTACTGAGATTACTTACTATGATACCATTATTGTCGGGGCAGAAGGCAAGGTTCATACCAAGTTTAAGGCTATCGGTGCTGCTAATGCCGAAATTGGTTTCCTGTATAAGGTAAATTCCGATGGGACTTATGCAACCAGCTTCGAACAGGCCGCTGCCGCTGCTGCTGGCAAATTTGCTTATTCTAGCGCAACCAAGGAAATTACCTTTGATACGACTGAAACACCTACAGAAGGCGACGTATTCGCTTGTGCTTACAAGTTTAAGTCTGCCGACAATGCCCAGAAGATTACTGTTGCTTCTGACGGTATTCCTCCTGTTGTACTGGTTTCCGCTTACGGTATCGCAAAGGATGTTTGCACTGGCGAACTATTTCCTTGCGCTATCGAAGGTCAGGCTCAGGTCGATGGCAACTGGAATTTCGACGTTTCTGCCGATGGTGATCCTGTTGTTCAGAGTCTTAACATGGAATTTGTTAAAGGTTGCGTGGATAAAACCCTGTATACCTTTACTGTATTCACCGAGGAAGAAGCAGAGTAATTTAGCTTGGATAGAAAAGTGGGAGGAGGCAACTCCTCCCCATTCTATTTAGATTATGAGTGTTTTGTATGAAAACAAACAGAAGATGTAACTATTGCGGAAGAGAATACTACTGCTGCAAATCTTGTATTTCTATAAACTCATGGAAAAACAGTTGTTGTTCTGTGGAGTGTTACAGAAAAATGCTTGAGGAAGGAGTAACGGCTTTGCCTCAAGAGATACATAAAGATGAGGAGGTTGCCATGATTCTTCTTAGAGCTGGTCTTACAAATGGAACAACGATAGATATTACGGGGTATGATTTAGAGCTTGGAAAGTTCGATTGTACAGATGGTAAAACTCATGTGTATGAGGACTTTGACTATTTCATCGTTCCTCGTGAAGAAATGAAGTCTATTGTTGCTTATTTCGATGAGAAAATTAGACGAAATTCTGTTCAAAAAAAACAAAAGGGTGCATTTTTGAACAACGATACAGAATAATGTGTGGATACTCGTTCACATATTGTTCTGTTTTTTTAGGTTGAACAACACATAAAACTGGAATTTTACAAGCAAATACCCAAAAAAATGTTCCTTTATTTTCAACGATTTTTAAATGTCTACTGTTTTAGTAGGTATTGAAGATTTCTTAAAATTTGCGGACTGCTTTCTATGGAGGACAAATTTGGAAAATTTAGGTAAAAAATTTGAAAATCAATGGAAAAAGTCTGTAACCGAAGGAATGTACTATCTTCGTCTAAAAGATAATCCCTCATCTTTTGGACAAGATAGTTCCTTTGTTCGGTTTACTTTGAACAATCCATATGATTGCTTTATATTTTATAATCGCTTTCTTTTTCCGATGGAATTAAAAAGTACACAATCTACGTCAATCTCTATTCAGCGAGAGAAAAGTGAAAAAGGAAAGATGATTAAATTCCATCAAATCCAAGGTCTAACAGAGGCGAATGGATATGATGGAATTTTTGCGGGTTTCGTTTTTGACTTTCGTGAAACTGAAAATACATACTGGATGGACATAGAGGACTTTAATGTATTTTTGTCAGAGACAGACAAGAAGTCTATCAACGAGAAAGATATTATAAAATACAAAGGAATAATGGTATCTAAAATAAAAAAGAAAGTCAACTTTAGTTACAATCTGCAAGAATTATTGCAAAAAATTTCAGAAAGGAATGAAACGAGTGGGACGACAGGGGTTATACAATAACATTGTAACCGAAGAACTCTGGGAGAAGGTAAATAAAGAAAATAAAGTTCTTTTGCAGGATTTTTGTGACTACAAAAGAAGTTCCGATAAGTCTCTGGGTACAATTCATCAGTACGAGAGTGTGTTGCGTGTATTCTTTGTATGGAATCTACAAAATAATGACAATAAGTTTTTTGTAGATATTAAGAAAAGAGAATTTATTCGGTTTTTTAATTATATGGTAACAGAACTAAAATCTTCTCCGAACCGTATTATCAATGTAAGAGCAACGTTAAGCTCTCTTTCAAATTATATCGAAGATATTCTGGATGAAGAGTATGAGGGTTATCGAAATGTAGTTCTAAAGATTGAAACTGTTGCAAAAGAGCCTGTGCGGCAAAAGACCGTTATGACTGCCGAACAGGTGCAGAGTTGTCTTGACAAGCTGGTCGCAGAGAAGAAATATCAAATCGCCTGTTATTTAGCCCTAGCTGTTGCAAGTGGTGCTCGAAAGGCGGAACTACTTCGGTTTAAATGTGATTATTTCAAAGATGAAAATATTGTTTTCGGCTGTATGTATAAAACCTCTGAGGAAATTAAAACTAAAGGGCGTGGCAGTCGTGGAAAGATGTTGTATAAATATACATTCGTAAAACAATTTAAGCCATACTTTGATTTGTGGATGAAATATCGAAAAGAAAACAATATAGAGAGCGAATGGCTGTTTGTTATTAACCGGGAAGACGGGTATGGTCAGGCGGCTGTTTGTAATGCCAATACGTGGGCTAAGACCATTGAAAAATATATGGGTGTTCCTTTTTACTCTCACGCCTGTAGACATTATTTTACAACAACCCTTCGTGCGTCTGGTCTTCCAGACAAGGTAATTCAGAGAATAATTGGCTGGCAGAGTAGCGCACTTATTGATGTTTATGATGATGCCGATGTTGAGGATAGTTTTGGGGATTATTTTGATGAAAATGGCGTTAAGGCAGACCTTAAGAAAACGAAATTATCTGATTTATAATAATTTTCTTTTCTTAATCTTCTAAAAATGTCGCACATCCCGTCAATAGATTAGTTTTATATACTTTAAATGGATTTGAAAGGAAGTCAGAATTATGGCTATCAGTTTTAATGACCTACATGACGTTATGGCTCAAAGAAATAATGGACTTATTTCCAAAGAAAAATTTAGTCTTTGGTTAGATGAAAATTTGAAACTCATTAGATATATTCCTCTTGCGAAAAAATACGCAATTATTGGCATTTTCTCTAATAGAATCAAAAATGGTATGGGAGAAGAAGGGGAATACAATACAGATGCCGCTCTTCTCTATTACGACCTTAATCAGCTCTTTGATTTGCTGTTTGCATATACGAATGTTCCCATCTCTACAAAAGACAGGAGCTTAGATAACTATGACTTAATTATGACCAGTGGGTTCTTTTCTTACGTTTACAATTATTGCGGGGGAGATTACGAGGATTTAGTTCGTAAATGTGATAATGCTACCGGCATTAACACCGTTTGCATTATGGAACAGATTGTTCAAGCAATCGGTAAACAGCCTACGGTATCCGAAATGAGACAAATGGCGAATATCATCAATAACGATATTGATAAGGACAAACTGGAACTCATCAAAACAATTCAGGAATATGATAATCCCTTAATGAAAAAGGTTGTAAATTCAATTTCTGAACAAAGCGCAAGAGAAGTCATGAACAAGGTCTCAAAAAATGAGGAAAAGTGATTTTTGTGCAAAAATTTGATACAATAGATAGTGCATATAGATATACTATCTCACAACAAAAAAAGAGAGAAAAACTTCTCAAAAAAGAAATGTCGAGAATTCTAGAAAAAGTTGCCCAAGATACTGTGCGAAAAATACAGGTCTTTATTAGACAGTATTGGTATAATAGATACGCTCCTCAGAACTATACGAGAACATATACGCTACAACACAGTGTATACTATTCTATAGACGGAAACGATATTCATATCAAATTCGACTTTTCGGAAGGAAAGCAATGGTCGAAACCCGGAGAATGGAAACCATACGACTTTGAGGCAGAATACTTTAATGACGAGGGCTTCTGGGAGGACATGGTGACTTTTATTGATACTGGTCGTTTTCCAAGTGGGCGAATGGGGTCTTCTCATAACCCAAGAGCGGGACACGGAATTCACTTTATGGAAAAGACTATCACATGGTTGGATAAGTACCTTCACGATGAAGTCGATAAGGAGATACGGATATTTTTAGGGCAGAATAATCTACTTTAAAGAGGGGGGAGATTTAAATGGCTACACCGCAAGAACAGTATCTTATTGATTTGGGATTTGAAGTAACGGGGCTGACCCCCCAAGAGATAAACCAGAGCTATAGTAAAATCAAACTTTTGGACAATGCTTTTAAGTCACTTGGCGGAGAAATTGGCAAGGCTTTTGACAAACAGTCTCTTGATGAATTCTTTAATCAAGCAGAATCCCGTCTTCAGAATTTTGCAAAAACTGTTTCTGCTACCATAAAAAATATCTCTGTTCAGGCTGGAAATGAATTTATTGACCTACAGAGAGCCTTGGGTGATATGAACTTTGGTACACAACGTATCACACCGGTAGACATAGGTACAATAAATCTAAACAAATCTCGGGCAGGAAATGAAATTCTAAAAAATATTCCCGGCCCAATGGATACGCTGGACAAGCAGACAGGGCGTTACACCATTAGACAAGACGATCTTGGTGATGATGTTTCTAAATCTAGACTAAAATGGGCTATAGGAAGTTCGCTACAGCAGTCAAATGATATTGCCAGCAAAGAAGTTGACGCTATAAAGAAACTTCTCGAGTCCGGAACAGACGATTTAGAATCTTACATAGAGAAAAGCGAAACTGCATACGACAATGATGGGAAAGCTGTCCGCTCTTGGGTTACATTAAAGTTAAACGAGTATCAGAAATTAAAAATGGGTCTGAAATATGTAGAAGATACTCAGAACATTGATGGACAAGACAAAACCTATCGATTTGCGGTTCGGGAAAGTCAGAAAATCACTACTGACTATAGTAAGAAGTACAAGAGTGACCTTGACAGTATTACACAGTCTCTAAAAGAATATAATAAGGTATCTGCGGAAAGAGACGAACTGAAGACCTCTGACAACTCTGCTTACTACTCCAAACAGATACAGCAAGATAACCAAAATCTTAAAACTCTTGAAACTACATTGTCGGGCGTTTCCGGTTCTGTAAATGGAGTCAAAACCAGCGTTGTTACATTAGATCGAACAACAAAAGAAGCAAGAATAAATCAGACCGCACTAAAGTCTGCCTTTGAAAACAGCGCAGAGTCTCAAAGGGCGGTAATAACGGCGGTAAACGAATATAACCGTTCTCTGTCTAATCAGGAAGCACAAAGAAATATTAAGACAGATAATGAACTTATAGATAAAGCCATAAAAAAGCAGCAGGAACTTGTAGAAGCAAAAAAGAGACTAACGGAGTTAAAATCTTCTGGTGCAGACCAGTCGGATATTGCTGCACAACAAAAGGTTGTATCCTCTTTGCAGGGTGTTCTCACTAAATTTGGGAACAAACAACTTTCAATTGGCGTACAAGTAAAGGATACAACTGCTTTTATAGAGAAACAATCAAAGGCGGTAGAATCTCTTGCTGATGATTCTTATGGCAAACTAAAAACTGCACTTATAGAAGAGTATAAACTACAAAAACAATTAGCAGATGCCCAATCAAAAGGTGACGTAGATACCGCCACAGAACTTTCAAAGCAGTTAGCAGAAAAGCAGAAGATCACAGCCGAATTAAAACAAAATTATCTAAATCAGTCTACAGACAAAAACGCTGCACAGCAAGATATAGACCTTATTGAAAAACGTTTACAGCAAGAAAAAGACCTTCAAGACATCTCTCGTAGTTCAGCCGAGGCAAAGAAAAAAGAAAAAGAAGCTCACGACGAGTTTGTTAAGGCGCTAAAAAAAGAATACGAAGCGCAACAAGATTTAATAAAAGCTCGTGATAGCGGTAAAATCCAATCTGAAGCTGATGCTCAGACACGATTAGGTGCGGCTACTACAGGGAGACAGAGCGCAGAAAACAAGTATTTGGGCGTGGCTGTAGATGTAAATGCTGCTCAACAGGAAATAGATTCCTTAAAACAGCTTAACGCAGAAAAAGAAAAGACAGCACAGGCTAATAGAGATGATGCTGAGACAAAACAGGCGCAAGCGGATGCCTTGAAAGTTATTCAGGATTCTTTAAAAGAATATACGGATACTCTTAAAGAAAACCAACAAATCGAAAATTCAGGACAGTCCGAACTTTATAGTCAAAAGTTGCAAGATAATGCCCATACTTTAGAAGTGCTTCAGCGGCAATTAAAACTTGCAGGGCAGGGTGTAGTTGAAATTGATAAGAATACCCAAGAGGCGTCCATTGATGTTTCAAAACTAACCACCGTCTTTGCCAACAATAGAGAAGCGGTCAAGAAGGTTCAAAACGCTGTAGAGCAATACAATAAAGTCTTAAAAGAAAGAAAAACTCAACAGAATGCTTTTGACGATACGAAAGCAATTCAGGCTGCAATAAACAAGATGCAGGAATTGCTTGCTGCTCAAGAAAAATTAAAAGCGCTTAAAAACGAAAAGGCATCTACGGCAGAAATCAATGCTCAGATTCAAAAAGTAGAACAGCTTAAAAACGAAACTGAACAGCTGACCAGCGTAACCTTGTCCAACGGGACAGCAGTTGGAAAAACAAAAACATATACAGACGCATGGACGAAAGCCATTGATGACCTTACGGCCTCACAGAACAACAGCAATGCTTCTACACAGCAAAGCTCTTCTCTTTTAGATAAACTATCAGGTAAATTTAGCAATGTTATATCTAATGTAATTAGGTATAATGCGGCTCAATTCAGTTTAAATACAGTTGTCAACAAGACCATAGGAACCATCAAATCTCTGGATAAGAGTATGACGGAGGTTCGTTTGGTGACGGGCGAATCTGCGGAATCTGCCCGTGAAACGATGAATTCCTATGCTGACTTAGCGAAACAGTTAGGTGCAACTACTACGGAAGTTGCAAGTGGTAGCGTAGAGTGGCTTTGAGTAAAGGTCACTATAAATTTCCTTAACTGCGGGAAACTCCTTAGAGCTTTGGTTACTAACTTAATACAGAAATGTAATTAGGGGCAAATGTAATGAATTTGATATAGTAAAAATACCAAAGATTGGACAATCCGCAACCAAGTGTCTAATTTAGACAAAGGTTCAACGACTATCTTTTAGGTGTAAACCAATAAGAGTAGGGCCTAAGTGGGTAGGTGAAAACCCTTTAAATCGAAATAGGAAATATCTATTTATTTAGATAAAGATATAGTCTGTACTTATAAGAGATTATAAGAACTTGTATTGGTATAGAAAGAGGTATATATTGAACGAAGATGATATTCTTGACCAGATAATTCGGGTGAGAGTAAATAATTTTAACAAAGAACACTTTGATGCATTGGGGTATGAAACATCTTTAAATGAATATATTTGTGTGCCAGCAAAACATCTTCCGAGCGGTTCTGGTCTCAAAATAAAGGTGTCGTGTAATTACTGCCATAGAGTATTTGAAAAGTCTTATCGAAGATACTTAGAGACAAAAGATGATTTGTGCTGTGAAAATTGCAAGACCCAAAAAATGGAACAAATTTCTTTGAAAAAATACGGCAATAAGTGCTCTCTCCGAAATCCTGTGATACAAGAGAAATCCAAAAAGAAAAACCTTGAAAAACTCGGAGTACAATATCCGTTTCAGAATGTAGAAATTCTTGAAAAGTGCAGGAATACATGTATAGAAAAATACGGAGACGATTATCGCAGTTGTATAATAAGTAAACAACAACGTCACCTCCACAAACTATACGGCGGCATTCTTAACTATAACGAGTTTCCGTATCAATTGGATATTTTCTTCGAAGACAAAAAGATTTATTTGGAATATGATGGTGGTGGTCACAAAATTAGCGTTAAAACCGGAAGATGTTCGGAGGATGAGTTTTTACAGAAGGAATTAAAGAGAGAATTGCTTCTTAAAAACAAAGGATACAAAGAGTTCCGAATATGTTCTAAGACCGATAAGTTACCACCAGACCAAGAATTATTGGATATAAAAGAAAGAGCATGCTACATTCTTTTACAAGAAGGATATAATAAATATATTTACAATATAGATACCAATACAGAGTTTTTTGAAGTGTAACGACTTTAAAAAAACACATAGCCGTCAAGGTAAAACAGCCCAAGAGACATCTCAACTTCTAACTGCTTCTACCATGCTATCCAAATTGGGCATGATGGATGCAAATGAAGCTACCGAAAAATTAACTGCTACACTAAACGGTTATAAATTTTCTGCTTCCGAAGCAACTAACGTTGTTGACAAGCTGGTAAACGTGGATTTGAATAAAGTTCACTATAAATCCCTCTAACTGCGGGAAACTCCTTAGAGGTTAATGTACCAAGTTATTATAGCGATATAGCAATGGCTCAACTAATTATTGAGGTACGGTAACAAGCATTAACATTGGACAATCCGCAACCAAACGTCTTTTTTAGATGGAGGCTCAACGACTATCCTGTATAGGAGTACACATATAAATGGCTAATGATATGTGGAAATGGGGGAACTCAATTCGTATTGAGAAAGATATAGTCTGGTCTTATAAGAAATTATAAGTGTGTTAGTAGAAGAAAGGAACGCAAAATGGGTTTAATAACAACTTCTGTTTCAGTTAAGGTTAATGGACATGACCTATGTCGCTATAAAGAGATGGGATATAACTGCAATAAAGGCGACATTATTGAAGTTTCTGTTGATAATCTTACGGATGGAGCTTCAAATGAAATAGGGTGCATTTGTGATTATTGTGGACAGCAATATGAAACGAAATTTTACAATAAAAAGGATACGATTAAGAACCACGAAAAATTTTGTTGTAATAACTCTGCTTGTCAGGCTCGAAAACGAGAAGATAGGCTATTGGAGAAATACGGCGTAGACAATCCTATGAAAATAAAAGAAAATGTAGAAAAGGCACAAAATACTTGTCAAAAAAAGTATGGGACAAACAATCCGGCAAAAGTGGAACAGTTCAAAGAAAAGGCTCGGCGTACTAATATAGATAGATATGGTGTGGATAATCCATTGAAGAGCAAAGAAATCCAACAAAAAGTAAAAGAAACAAACCTCTCTTTGTACGGGGAAGAATATGCCGCAAAAAGTCAAATAGTGAGACAAAAAATTGAAAATACTCTTATTAAGAAATACGGAGTACGAAATCCTTTTTTGACAGAAAGCGCACAGCAAAAGCTATCTGTATTAGGAAAAGAAGCAAGTAAAATACAAAGATATATATGCTCTGTGTATAACGGCAGACTTTCCGTTAAAATATATCCATATATTGCAGATATTATTATGGATGATGATATTGTCTGCGAGGTTGACGGAGGGGGACATTTCTTAAAAATTGAGCTTGGACAAGAGTCGGAGTCTTTATTTTGGAAAAAGGAGTATGGACGAGAGAACTACATTATTTCTAAGGGATACAAAATACTTAGGATTATCACTCGTAAAAATGGTCTTCCAGACGAAAACACATTGCTGAAAATACGAGAGCTTTGCTTTAATTATTTTCGCTTAGGGCATAATGTCTTTAGATACAATTTGGATGATAATACTTTTAGATACTATTAACACGTTGCAACTTGCCATTGCAATATAACATAAACGTTAATCGCTGCTACTAGTGCAGAGGAACTTGCCACTGCATTACAGTATGTGGCTTCGCAATCCAGCTCTGCCGGTATTAGCTTCGACAAGATGATTGGTCTTATTGCCGTAGGTTCCGAGACAACACGTCTATCTGCCGAAACCATTGGTAACACATGGAAATCTGTTCTGGCTCGTATGGAACAGGTCAAAGCAGGAGCCAAGATTGACGAAGAAGGAGAAGCAATCAACAATGTTGAAAAGGTTCTGAATAAATTTGGTATTCAACTTCGTGATTCAACCTCTGAATTCCGCAATATGGAAGACGTGTTGGATGAAGTTGGTAACAAGTGGAACACCTTTGATAGCGTTGCACAAGCACAGATTGCCACTGCCATTGCTGGTACACACCGTATCAACACTTTCGTTGCTACGATGGAAAACTACGATACGGTGTTGAAATATACCGAGGAATCACAGGATGCTGCTGGTACTTCTGCCCAGAAGTATACAGCGTATATGGATTCTATTAATGCAAAACTGAATACTCTTACTGCCACATGGGAACAGTTTGTCAATAATCTAAATCAGAGCGGGACTGTTAAGAGCGTTATTGATTTGGGCACGAAACTGATCGGTGTTTTAGATACGCTTATCAATAAGATGGGGCTATTAAAAGTTGCATTACCAGTGGTCACTGTTACGTTGGTATCGACAAAGTTATTAAAGTTAGTTCAATATTTCCAAAATCTTGGTAACGCCGCCAAGGTTGTTACACCGTTGGTAAAGAATTTTAATTCTGCTTCTGCCAATTCTGAAAAAGTAATACAGGAAATTGCTACTAATCTTGCGGGACTTTCTGTTAAGCAGAGGGTTGCGCTTATTAGCTCTAAAAATCTAACTACTGCACAACAAGAACAGATCCTTGTCGCTTCCGGTGTTAGTCAAGCCGAGGCCGCAGCCGCAGTATCGGCCCAAGTTGTTGGAACGTCCTCCTTGGGAGCAACGGGAGGAGTCGTTAGTCTTAGTGCGGCTTGGCAGGGTTTGACTGCGGCCATTGAAGCAAATCCAATAGGTTTTATTCTTACTGCAATTACAGCGACGATTTCTATAATTGTGAGCGCTGTAAATGGATATAATCAAAAAATAGAAGAAAGTATTCGTAGGGCGGAAGAGCTAGAAACGGAATATAAGAATATGTCCGGACAACTCTCCTCTTCTATAAGGTCTCTTGAAAGCGCAAAAGATGAATTTAATTCCCTTTCGGCAGGTGTATCTGATTACGGGAAAAATCTGACCTTGTCTACAGAGGAATACAATAGATATAAAGATATTGTTGCACAAATAACAGAACTTACCCCTAGTCTTATAGATGGATATAACTCTCAGGGAGAAGCAATTGCTAATAAAAATGGACTCGTAGAAGAATCGATTAGACTATTGCAAGAACAGAAAAAAGAAGAGGCCCAATCCTTTGTAACAGAGGATATGTTCGATATCGCCGAGGGAAAAATTGCGTCCATAAAAGAGCTTGCAGATCAGAGAAAAACCATTACAGATCTTCTTACAAACTCTATTAGCCATCAAGAGAGCGATTTTCAGGCTGAACTAAGAAATTTCTTCGGAATTGCAGAAGGCGAAGTTATAGACTTTCAAAATCTCGTAGAAAATCATGCGCAAGAGCTATATTCATTTCTCATAAAGAACTCTATGGGCTATGAACAGGAGCAAATTTCTCATATACAGGACTTTGCTCGTCGAAACCTAAATTTATATAATCAGATAGTAGATGCCGAGAATTCGTTGAATCCCAGTTTGCAGGTTATTCCGCAATTGGTCGAAGGATACGAAGATTTAAACGACGAAACAAAATTGTTTATCCAACAGTATATAAATACATACAAACTCGGAACGAAAAGCACTACAGATGAGATCAATACATGGATTTCTGAGATCGAGAATTTTACATCCCTTTTGGTTAGTGCAGGACCAAAGGTTCAGGGCGAAATCCTCAAACTCTTTTCTCTTGATAAAACAAAAATATCCGCTGATACATATAAGGGGCTTGCCAATCAATATATTGAGACTATTTTGGACGGCCTTGAACTAGAAGAGGGTAGCGATGAGCGAACCAATTTGGAGCAAGAGTTAAAGATAAAAATGGGAATCGTTATCGTTGATGGTGACGGAAATATAATCGATACCCAGCAACAGATGATTGACAATCTAAGAGACAAGTTAAAGGATATTAAAGGTTTGTTCGACAACCTTGATACATCTGATTGGACTTATGAAGACTTTAAATTGGCCCTAAAAGTTGACACGAACAATATTGATAGCGTAGAAGAATTTAATGAAGCGATATACGAATTACGAAATCAAGCCCAAGATACCAAAGATGCAGTCAACAATCTAAACACCTCTGTATCGGATGCGGTGACGAATTTTGCCGACAAAATGAAGGATTTGGATAGTGGATACTCCACCCTAAAAACCGCAGTAGACGAATTTAATAATAGCGGACATATATCTGCTTCGACGCTAAAAACACTTTCTGAAAACGACCTTGTGCAGTATCTTGAAAATGTCAACGGAAAGTTAGAAATAAATACAGCAGCTTTGGGTAGAAACGTTAGTCTGGTCAAATTAAAGGCTAAACAAGAGGTTATAACGGCGACTTACAACAAACTTTTGGCGCTGTCAGAAGACGACGTAACAACAGCCACAGAAACCGCCTCTTCTGCGTCTGCTGATACAGCACAGTCTGTAGCTATAATGGGTACAGAATTTGGAAAAGCAGCCTCTACAATATCGTCTACCACAACCCTTCTAGATGCTTATAATAGGACTTCCGGAAAGTCCATCTCTGATAAAAACTATAAGGCGGCACAACAGGCTATTAGAGATATGTATAAAAACCTATCTTTAATAGATAAACTTGCAATATCGGATGCTAGCAAAAGTGGCGGTAGTTCAGCATCAAGCAAACGCTCTGAAGCGCTGAAGGAAGAAAAGAAAAATTTAGAGGATTTGATTGATGCGTACATCAAAATGCGCAAACAAGAACTAAAAGAAGAAAAAGAGGCAGAAAATGCCAGATATAAAATAACAAAACGGAATTTCGAAGACGAACAAACTGCCATGAAGCAACGTTTCCGTGATGCAAAACAGCATTATGAAGACCTAAATAAGGCGCAAGAAGAAGGGGCGGAAGCTCGCCTCGATGCTCTTGAAGCTGAATACGATGCCTACAAAAAGAAGATAGATGCCGAAAAGGATTTATTAAAAGCGAAAAAAGAAGAAGAGGAATACGAAAAAAGTCTTGCAGAGAAGACAAAAGACGTTGCAAAGATTCAGTCCGAATTGACCAAGTTACAATTCGATGATAGTATCGAAGCTCAAAAGAAACGAATTGAGCTGATGGAACAATTGTCTGAGAAGCAGGGTGACTTAGACGAATTTCAGAATGACCATAGGTATGATGTTACAGAAGATGCCCTCGACAAAGAATCCGACCGATACAAGGATTTGTACGATGAGCGCAAAAAGGAAATTGAAGACGAAAAGAAGGCTTGGAAAGATTTATACGATGCTCGTATTGATGCACTAGAAAGAGAACAAACCAAATGGGAAGACGACTTTGATAACAGAAAAACAAAAGAACAGCGTGCTCATGAAGACAGAGTGGATCAAATCGAAAGCGAAATTAACGATGAGAAGACTTTGCGAGCAAAAGCCATTTCTGATATTGAAACGAAGAACGCAGAGGCGTATCAAAAGGTTATTGAGTGGAACCGGGTTTACGGAACAGGAATAGACGAAGATATAATCTCAAAGTGGAAAGTTGCACAAGACTTACTGGATAAATATGGTAGAGATACCGTGGGTTTACAGGGGGTTCTTGAAATTATCGCACAGGAAATGGACAAAATAAAAGAAGCGGCAACAGGAATTTCTTCCACTGTAAGTGGCGTAGGCGGAGAAATAAACAAATGGAAAACATATTTTCTAGAGAGTAAAAAAGAGGCTATGCGGGTTGAAGAGCAACTTAAAAATATGGTTGAAACGGCAAAAGAGATAGAAGGACTTAGAGGTATCGAACTTGTTCCCGGTGTTACCAAGCATAACCAAAGAGACGACCTGCACATGAAATATCATACTGGTACAGACTATGTTTCCATGAATGCCAACGACAGATTACTCAACAAATCTCTCGGATTAAAATCGGACGAAGTTGTTCGTATTCTAAAGGTTGGTGAAGCTGTTATTCCCAAGGAAAGGAATCTGAAGCGTCTAAGAGAAAATTCTGACTTTGTAGAAAATTCTTCTCTAAGGAGACTTTCTGAGTTGTCTGAGGTATCACAAGGAGGCATCTCTGATAACAGTTCGCATATCAGCATTTCTATCGGAGACACAATTGTGCAAGGCAATGCAGATAACAATATTGTCAATAGGCTTAATGAGTATAAGAATTCGCTCGTAAACGAAGTCTTTTCTCGTATCAACAAACATACAAATCTTAGTGGCTTTAGAAGTTCTAAGAGATATGTTTGATTTATATAGAGAGGGAGAGCTTTTACTCTCCCTCAACTATTTTTAAGGGTGGTGATAATATGATATATGGAATGCCCTTTATATATAACTCGATTCCTTCCGAGATATACAATGCTTCGTTGGTATTTCTTGATGGGGATTACACCAAAAGAACATCGGGTTCTGGTGTTGAAATGGTAACTGATAGCATACGAAGAAACGCAAAAGTTTTGTATTTAGATGCCACCCAATCTCCCCCTCTTGAATTTGATGTAGAAATTGTTCTGGATGAACCTGTCGATATTTTTGTTTTTACACAAATAAAGGACTGGTTGGGCGGAGAAATCTCTTTTAAAGAATTGCAAATTTGCGCAGACAATTTTTCAGACTTTTATTTTAACTGCTATATAGAACTAAAAGAGGATTTAATTTACGCTGGCGGATATCGTGGCGTAACTGCAACAGTTCACTGTGACGCTCCGTGGGCATGGCAACATGAAGAAGAGCTGGAATATACTTTTGAGGACACATCCGTTCCTCACTTGGTTCAATTTAATAATTTGTCAGCTGATTCCGAGTCCTTACGTCCCACTATTGAAGTTACAGCAGCAGACAGCGGAGATGTTTCTATTGTAAATATGTCCTACCAAAACAGAGAGACCAAATTTTCTAATCTGTTACAAGGCGAAACTGTTACCTTAGATAACCTATATGGCTTTATAAGCTCCGACACTGGATTAAGGCGTGTAGCGAATTTTAATAAGGTTTTTCTAAAAATGGATAAGGGCATGAATGATTTAGCGATAAGTCCGAACATATCTAAACTAAAGATAAAATATCAGAATGCGAAACGAATTGGAGGTGGTTATTATTAAGTTTTCTTTTGATAAGAATGGTCGTTATGAGTATCCCGTTCTGACCTTGGCAAACATTGACAAAACAGAGCTGGCTATCATGGAGCAGACCAGAGAACTTACTATAACCCCCCGATTTAATGCCGTATCAGAGTTGTCTTTTAATATCTACAAGGAATATAACGGTATTGTTCTACCATACTATGACACCATCGAAAAGAATAGATTGGTTCATGTAGAAGGTTTTGGCTGGTGGATTATCTATAAGATGACAGAAACCTTTGATGGTGGTGTTCCTCTTAAAGAAGTTGAATGTTATTCATATGAATATACCCTCAACTACAAGGGAGTCAATCTTTTAAATGGAACATACAAATTTTGGGATGAGTTATCCCCGGAGGATACACTATTATACAAGCTATTCTCTATCGTTCCAAGATGGAAAATCGGTCATGTAGACATAAATTTATGTTCTAAATATAGGACTTTTGATGTTCCAGAAGCAACGCTATATGGCTTTTTGATGGATGATGTCTCTACGACATATCAGTGCATCTTTCAGTTCGATTAAAATGGTTTCAAGCGTCCCTAACATCGATTGGTGTTTGAAATCAATATGGTCGGCATATACAGAAATGTGTATGTAGTGGCGCTTATAGCGTCCAATACTAATCGAATTGCTGGGAACTCCTAAAGCTATTCAAACTACAACATAGCACCTTGAATGGTGCAAGTGTGAATGTTACGAAAGTAGAAAAAATTGAATAGATGGTGCATGGTTAAACCCTAAACACTGTAATAATGGACAATCAGCAGCTAAGACCGAAAGGTAAAGTTCAACGACTATTCCTCATGAGGGAAGTAGGAGCAAGCGCTCTGAAGTGGTTAGACCCTAACGTGTAATGACGAGGGACAAGATATAGTCTGTGCCTATATGAAAATATGGGATACCTACCGCTAAACAATAAGGCGGACAAGGATGTGCAAGTGTAGCGAACTTGTGCGAACTACAACTTCTAATCAACTAAAGACTACGATTCGCATATATCTTATATTATTAACAAAATATTCATAACTTTTTGCTTTAGAATGGTTGACAAACCTCTCTTTTTTCGTTATAATATAGAAGAAAGAGGGCTTAAAATGGAAAGGTCTTACAAATTTAGAATTTATCCCAATAAACAACAAGAGAAACTAATTCAAAAGACTTTTGGTTGCGTCAGATTTGTGTATAATTATTATCTTGACAAAAGGATAAAGTTATATGAGGAATCTAAGAAGTCTATGGGTTTTTATGAGTGTTCTAAAGATTTAACGTTTTTGAAGCAGAAATTGGAATGGTTAAAAGAACCAGATAAATGCTCACTACAAAACGCATTAAAAGATTTGGATGCGGCATATAAGAACTTCTTTAGAAGCCACTTCGGATTCCCTAAGTTTAAATCCAAAAAAGATAACCATAGGTCTTATAGAACAAATTTTACACATGGAAACATCGAATTTAAGGAGAAGCACATTAAACTTCCGAAACTTGGATTGGTGAAATTTAGAGACAAACAGATTCCACAAGGAAGAATTCTTAATGCCACAATTTCACAGGTTCCAAGCGGAAAGTATTATGTCTCTTTGTGTTGTACCGATGTCATAATAGAAAAATTACCAAAAACCAACTCTATTATTGGGATTGATTTGGGAATTAAAGACTTTTTGGTTACGAGTAACGGCGACAGAGTTGCCAATCCGAAGTATTTGAGTAAATCTTTAGAAAAACTTGCTAAGTTACAGAGAGAGCTTTCACGAAAATCAAGCGCAAGCAACCGAAGAAACAAGGCGAGGATTAAAATTGCAAGACAATACGAAAAGGTTGTCAACCAGCGTAAAGACTTCTTAAAGAAATTATCCACAGAAATGATACGCAAATATGAAATTATCTGTATGGAGGATTTGCGTATAAGTGATATGGTTCAAAACCGCAGATTCTCGGGAAAGATTTCCGATGTTTCATGGGGAGCCTTTAAAGAGCAACTAAAATATAAGGCTAACTGGTACGGGAGAACCGTTTCTTTTGTAGATAGTTTTTATCCAAGCAGTCAGACTTGTAGCACTTGCGGAAATATTAACAAGGAGGTCAAGAACCTTTCTGTCAGACAATGGATATGCTCCGAATGTGGAACGGTTCATGATAGGGATGTTAATGCCGCAAAAAATATTTTGAATGAAGGTTTAAGAAAATTACAAAGTTGTTAATAGTATAAGATATATACGAACCGTAGGAACTACGGGGATAGCTCGGTGACACTTAATCCAATAGGGTTATTGACCGAGAATTCCGTAACTTTGGTTATGGGAAGTTCAGACAGAGAGCATGACCGTTAATGCCTATGAGGCAAGTTCTCTCGTTAAAGATACCGATATTATGATAACTTTTGACAATGTGGCAAAACAAATTCAGTTAGAAGAATCTGATACCGATATTTATACAGTTCTAAGAGTTAATGGCGCAGACAATCTTTCTATCAATGTTGTCAATCCGTTGGGAGATAACCGTATTTTCAATTTTAGTTATTATAAGACGATGGATTGGATTGGCAACCAAGCCTTGATTGATAAGATTACCGCTTGGGAAAATTTGATAGAAGAACAAAGAAAACCATATGCAGACCTACTTACTCTATATAGAAAGCAAAACAGGGATCTTCTCACATTAAAAGCAAAACTTACTGATTTAAAGTCCGAACTTGAGGCATTAGAGACCGTTCGTAAAAATCTAATGCCGACAGACCCGAATGACGAACTGTATGATGAGCAAGTAGAAGAATTTAAAAAGAAAACGGACGAAGTAGACGCTAAAAACATAGAAATACAAAATAAAGAAAAGGAAATTAAGAATAAAGAGACGGAGATACAAGAGACGAATCAGTCTTTAAAGAATATAAACACCTCTGTAAAGTTTGAGAACTATTTCACTTTAGATGAACAAGTTACCCTCAGTGACTATATTATAGAAAGTGTATACACTGATACCAACTTTGTTGTCACTGATGATATGACTATTCCGTCAGACCTTAGCAATGATACTTTGGTACTCACAACTACTGGCACAAAGAAATTTGGAGATTTACTCGATACCGATGTTCTTATAGACGAACAATATATTGCCAATCAATTATTAGAACAGGGTATGGAAACTGCTAAAACCTTGTCTCAGCCCAGCTTTACCTTCTCTTTAGACACTACAAATTTCTTGTTTGTAGAAAAGTTTAAGCCGTTTATTGACCAAATTGAATTGGGTTGTACGGTTGCCGTAGAGATAGAAGAGGGAAACTGGGCATATCCCATCCTTCTGGAAATGACATTAGAATACGACAATCCAGAAAATTTCTCTATGACTTTTGGCAATCGCTTTAGGTTAAGTGATGCTGAATGGACTTTTGCAGAGCTTCATAACGAACAAGTTAAGACGACCTCTCAGGTAGGTTCAACCCTCCAAATTGCTTCCGAACCCGTGTTAAATGGAACAGTAAGCAGTTTCGAAGAGTATATGACCAACAATTTGATTGCCGCTAATCAACAGATTCGGTCTACGGCGGACAATGAAATGACGTTCGGTAGCTTCGGTTTGAGAGGAAGAAAAAAAGACGACACCAACGTCACGGGCTATGATCCACATCAATTGTGGATAAATAACAACCTTATAGCAATGACCGATGATAATTGGCAAACGGTGAAACTGGCAATTGGTTTGATTGGCGGAAAGTATTCTGTTAATGCAGAAGTTATTGCTGGTACGCTATTGGCTGGTGAACAGCTTACCATAAAGAACGCCAACAACTCTTTTGTTGTAGATGCAAATGGGGTAAAACTTACCAATGCGTCTATCGAAGTAACTAACGACAAAAACAAAATTGTTCTGAATCCGGAAGTCGGAATTCAGATGTCCGTAAAAAATCCAAGCACGGGAGAATACGATACAAACTCTTTGATGTTCTCCGAGAAGGGTATATTGGAATTTTCTGGAACGCTAAGAGCTGCCACAGGTGAATTTACTGGTAAAATAACCGCTAATGAGGGCGAAATTGGCGGATGGATTATTAAAAAAGATGGTCTACGTTCATCTAATGAACAAGTATATCTTTATTCTGATGGAAATATTTCCGCAAGCGAACTTAATACCGAAAGAGGGTATATCGGAGATTGGCAGATAGACGGAAATACTATTAGTTGTGGAAAAATCAGAATGATCGCTACGGATAGTAAAAAAGAATATGTAGGTGGCGGTCAGTGGTTGTACACACCCGGTAAGGGTCGTATGGAAATCGGAAAGTTTATTATCGATGAGAATAGTTTCGGAAATTACTATATTGGCGGTTCTACCGATAGTGGCTTTACTGACATAAATTCTGCTCAGTGGGGTATGAGTGCAAATAACTCAGGTTTATGTTTTTATACCGGATATAGCGGCGGAAACGTAAAAACGGATTATACGTTCAAAGTAGGAAATGATGGTGTTGTTTGGGCAACAGGTATAACCTTCGATAAAACAAAAACTGTTATTTCGAATTGGTCACAGATAAGTGACCATCTTGACGGATGGAACAGTCCAAAATATGGTGGTACAACGACCGACTTTGTTTATGTAGATCCAGACGGAAACGCTTATACAGTTCTTGTTAAAAACGGTCTTATTATGGGATTTGGTGCTGGATAAAAGGGGTATAAAATGGATATTACTTATATAAAAAATAGTTCAAAATCGTGTATGAGCCTCCTTGAAAACATATATAACGCCTTAAATACGTTGTCTCTAACAGGGTATGCTCAACAAAAAACAAATGCAAATTGCATGGAAGCCTTACAGCAAATATATGGACAATTACAAAAAATCAACGAAGAGGTTTCTAAAGAGGACGATAAGCCAGAGGGGTGAAATAAGTAATGGCTTCACTGGATAACGAATATGTTATGCAAATTCCTGATATGACCTTCTTTCAGGGAGATACAATCATTATTCCTTTTGAATTTTATGACGGACAAAATACACCAATTGACCTTACCAGAGTAACAGTATATTGGTATTTGTGTCCATACGGAAAACCGAAATCTCCCGTTCTCGTCTTAGATAGTGTTACAAAGGATGCTAAGGGCGAAACAAAGATCGTTGTCAACGAAAGTACGCCAAACGTGTGTTATGTAAATCTAAATGTCGAAGACACAAAGTCTATGACATATGTGAAATACACGCAGCAACCTGTCGTTGTATTAACAAATTCTCGTGGAACACGGAGATATATTCGGGCAGAAGGAAATATAATCTTTAAACCCATGATAGAAGACATAAAACTAAATACAGAAATGCAACTTATGAGATTTTTTAAATAAGAGAGGATGATTTTTGTGGCAATTTCCAAGAAACTTGCTAAGAAAGTTATCGAATGTATTAATGGCGGAGTTTCCTTTACTCCCCCTACCAACTGGTACTTTGGCCTTTGTGCAAGTGAGCCTGTAAATGATTTAATTCCCGTTGGTTCTGAACCAGCCGATGGTACTGGGTATAAACGTAAACAGCTTGCGAATAGTCAGTTTAGCGGTAGCTCCGGAACATTTACCCCTGCTGACACCACTGGTGACACTGGTACAGGACTTGTGGCTCGTGTTACTAATGCACAGACAATCGAAATGGACGAAATTACATCCGGCGATGAGCCTGATATTCAGTATTTCTTCCTTGCAGAGACCCCCGAAAACTCTAACGCTTCAGGGGCATCCAGAGAGGTGGCTATGTGGGGTAGTTTTGATCGTAAAAGAAAACTGGTCATAAACTCCAACTTGATTATTGAGGCCGGTGGCGCAGTCTTTGAACTGTTCAACGTCATTTAAGTAAGGGTGATATGGTGTGCTTCATCCAATAAAGATTAAAATAAAAGCATTTCCTAAAAAAGACCCTGATTTCTACGACTTAGATGATATTATGTTTCCTATAGTCGTCCATATAGATGACTATCCAACCTATATCAGCGAACACTTTAAGCTGGGAATAATAAAATTTCACCAATATTCTAATGCGAAATTGCGCATAAATGTAAAACCAACGTATCCGGCAAAGTTTTCAGAAGGCTCTTTTTCCGCCTATGCGTCTTCTGCCATGAAAATAAAAGTAGCGGGTGTATCTAAGACTTCTCAGAGACAATACGCTACCGCAAAAATAAAGCAGTCCGGAACGGGTAGCGTTGTAACTAAACATGGAGCCACTTTAAAAACAAAGGTTCGACAGCGAATTTCTGGCAATACCGGAGTAAAATTTGGCGGAATACGACTTGCAGACAATAAATTCTACATGATTATAAGGACAACTTTGGGGTATTGGGACGATACGGCGTTGTCAGATATGGATGACGTTGAAAATATCAACCTCGAAGGCGTTATTGTACATTGAAAGGAGGGGTACTTTGAACATTACACTTAATGTCAGACAGAAGGTGAGGACTGACACAGAGCAAAATTGGGGTACTAAAAATCCAATTTTATTGTCCGGAGAGACCGGATATATCTCGTCCGGAGAGCACGCTGGAATGTCCAAAACGGGCGATGGAACCACAGAATGGTCAAATTTACCCTACGACAAAGCGGTCGCTGTAGGCGGCAATGCAGACACCGTAGGAGGGCACACCGTAGGAGCCGATGTCCCCTCTAATTTAGAAACAACCCTAAGCGATTTAACGACTAAATCGGATAAAATTGCAGGAATATCTTCTATCTGTTGGGAAACTACGCTTACAGTAACTCCCCGGACTACAGAGGCTCCGTTTTCTTGGACGATCTCCGTTCCAGCAGGGACGGTAAGTGATGGAACCACCTCCCATTCAGTAACGCTCTCGTCTTCTGATTCCGTAATTGCTGGGTTGTACATTCCTTCGAGTGCAACGGCTGACACAATTAAGACACTAAAGTCTTGCTGGAATGCTATAGATAGAATCGATGTAAATAACGGTTCTATTGTTTTGAATGGGTTTAGCAGCGTTCCTTCTACTCGGTTTAGCATTCATCTCCAAATCCACAAACATGATTTCAGGGGAATTATAGCCAAATAATTAATGTTATATAAGGGAGGGAAAGATAATGCCAAGCCAAACCGAGTTTGCCAAGCTATCATTATATAATAGCACGACAGACAAAACCGAAAAATTTGGAACATTTCGTGACGCACTGGCTGGAATCGGTTCAGATAGCAATATGAACAAAATTGATGCGCTACTGAAACAGCACGACACTGGTCTGACTGAACACACCTCATCAATAAGAGATATTCAACAAAGTATTCAGACTATAAACGCAAAAGATGACACACAGGACAAAAGCATAGCTATGATAAACAGCTCTATTACGGAAATAAAGGCAAAAGACGAGGCGCAAGACAGTACTATTACAACTATCAATTCCAACATTTCGACTATAAATTCGGAAATCACAGCTGTTAAGGCAAAGAATACAGAGCAGGATGCGTCTATAACTAATATAAACAATTCTATTAGTTCTCTGCAAATAAAAGACACAGAGCAGGACACCGAAATCTCAAAGAAAGCAACGACCACGACTTATACGGTGAGTGTTGGTACAAGTTGGACGGGAGACGTTGCGCCATATACACAGACCATTACTGTGACAGGAATTACAGCGAACGACAATCCTATCGTTGACATCTACTCAAGCAGTACGGCTGCAAAATTCAAATTAGAGATGAAGGCATATTCTCTGGTTGGGAAAATCACCACAGCGGAAAATTCTATTACTCTTATCTGCTATGATAAAAAGCCTACCACAGCCTTTGGTTTGCAATTGAAGGTGGTGAGGTAATGGGACAGGCATTTTTGATGGGGTCCGGTGGTGGCGGAGGATATTCTGAGGGAGATGTTATCAGTTCTGCTAATATCACTCCTATCTATGACGCTAATAGCCTAAATTTTACGACTTACGATGTGATTAAAGACATAGCGTCACAATTCGGACGTATTTACGTTAATCCACAGGGTACAAGAATTTACGGATATTATAATTACTCTAATTCCACTGCAAGGGTCGATACCTATTCGATAGATGGAACGAAAATCGCATCTAAATACATGGCTCTTGTTGGGTATCATGCTTTCGATAATCAAGGAAATATGTATTGTAATACTACAGAGGATGACGGAGATAGCTACTATGTCTATCAGTTCAAAACAGATGGAGCTACAAAGCAATTACAATATGGCTACTCAGATACAAGTGTGTTCTGGGCCAATAATCTTTTGAACATTGTTGCCTCTTCCACACTCTATCAATTTAATGTGTCGGGAACGCAGACAGGAACAATTTCTTTGCCAAATAGCAATATTAAGCACGGTTGTCAGGGGGACGGCTCAAATATCTATCTAATAGGAAGTAATTCTATTTATAAGATGACAAGCACAGGGACGCAGACATGGGCAGCTTCTGTTCCGCTGGGATATAATTCCCCTTCTGTAGCCTATAATAACGGATATGTCTATTATGTAGATGGACAAAGCAACCAATCTTCTATTAAACGTGTTTCCAGTTCTGGAACTCTTGATAACTCATGGGCTTCTGTTGTCCAACCAACAAGTGGAAAAATTTCTGTAGTAACTATAGGAACCAAGAAATATCTGAAGCTCTATTATAACAACACTACAACCCTAACGGATTTTTCATCGAAAGCGACTGTCCTTAGTCTTGCGGATACAGGAGTTGTAACCAAGAGCTGTTATGATATCGCTGATGATACGGGGGTTCCTTATTACTGGGCAGACAGGTTGTTTGAATTACATACCGCTCCTACCGGTTATCAAATTACAAAATAGGAGGTGAGGATTTATGGGGCAAGCATTTATCACTCGTCGTGGTGGCGGAGGTTATTCTGAAGGAGATATTATTGGTTTAGATAAATTAAGACCCAATCCTGCAACGGAGTATTCGGGCGGATTAGTTCCCAGATACACCGAAGCAGAAATAACCTCAAACATCTCCATCAATAAAAATGGAACGATTTTTGGTCTTTGTACAGTGTATAACGTATACTCTTCGACTTACACCAAATTCAACATCATTAGAATTAAATACGGTTGTAAACCAGAGGTAAAAGATGTGTTATCCAATAGTTCCTTCACATCCGTACCCTCACTTTACAACTACGTTTGTTCCGACGATAACGACGACGACATCATTTATATAAATACCAACAATCGTCAGGTGTCCAAAGTAAACTTTTCTACAATGCACATCGTATGGAGCGTTTCGCAGGCCCAATTAATGAACGGAATCCCGTATAATTCAGACGGTATTATTTGTTGGGTTAATACGAGAAGCGATGGAAAGACGGCTTATTTTTTAAATACATCAACGAAGGTTCTAAAGAATTACTCGTTTTCCAGTGCAGGAGTTGGAGCTTGTCAAGCTCATACCTCTTGTTTGGACAAAAACGGCGCTTTTTACCTTTGGACGGGAGACAACACGTCAAGCTCTTATAGAAGTTTAATAAAAGTCGACCCAAATACAGCATCTCTTGTTTGGCAGAAGACCATAGATATTGCCGCTGGGACGAATTCCTCTCTGTCAGCATGGGACGAACTGGTTGTTTCACAGAATCACGACGATGATGCTAACAATACGACCATCTCTCGATACTCTTTGGATGGTGAACTTATTGGTTCTCAGACAAATGCCAACTATGCGTATTTGTTGTTTAAAACACCATCGTCATTTGAAAACTGTAAATATATAGGGTGGAACATGCCTTATATATACTCAACTCTATGGGATAGTTGGACCGAAAGCTCCTATCGTATCGGATACGACATTGGAAGTGTGCGAGACTATGCTGAAATATCCTATAATATAGCAAACCCTATGTTTGTTATTACGAATCAGCCATTCGGAAGCAAGAGTTCCCTCATATGGGATATGCCGTATAATGGTTATCAAATCATAGAATAAAAGGAGAGAATGATATGATTTATATTCAGACCAAAAATGAGGTCGTTACCTTTGTCCACTATATGCCTTTTGATGAAACTTACGGAATGCACAAAACCGAAAAGGAACTAAAATCTACTGGCTTCCTTGTAGACGCTATTCCGAATTATGAAGGTGAAGTTCCGGATGATAAGACCGCAGAACTTCATTATAATGGAACAGAATTTTCTTATGTATTAGTTGATAAGCCCAAAAGTCGGGAAGACGCTATAAAAGAAAAGCTCACTTCTCTTGAAGCCCAGCAAGAAGCAACGAATGAGGCAATTCTTGGACTTATGAACATGATCAATTTGGGCGCTTAAAATCCAGTTGCAACTAACTTACAACTATTTTAAGACCAAATTCGTTTAAAACCGCTTCTTTAACAAGGGGCGGTTTTTATTATTCTTTTATTTCATTTTTAAGGAGGATTTTATTATGGCAAAGAATATGTTTTACGGCTTTCTTCTGAATATGTGGGTTTTCGGCAAGCTGGACGAAAAGGGCCTGAGCGCTTATGTTCCTAAGTTTATCTCGGAGGAAGAGAAGAAACAGATTATGGCTACTCCCCAAGAAAGTTCTAAGTAATCTGTCTATACCTTTTGTTCATATGGGTTATTGTCTTAGATAACCCGTATTTTAAGGAGGAATTTTTGTGCTTAATATGATTTTAACTTATTTACCTGTCTTAGGTGTTGCTATTGCCGTAAATGTTGTGTTAGGTTTGTATAACAATATTAGCAACATTAAGGAATGTTTTGATTGGAAGAAGCTCCTAAACGGAGTTATCAAAGCCGTCTGTATTTCTGCCGCCTTCATTGGTCTTGCTTATTGCTTTGATGCAACTGGCACTGTTATTGATGTCGGCGTGTTTGATATTACTCCCGAACTTATCATGACCTCTGCCATTGTTCTATATGTAGCCAAAGGGCTGAAGAACCTTGCGAGTATTTTAGGTGTAAATTCTAAGTCCAAAGACGAGGAGTAATATTATATGGGGATTATGAAGGGGATTGACGTAAGTCGTTATCAGGGAAAGATAAATTGGGAACGGGTCAAAGAAGACGGAGTAGAATTCGCTATCCTTCGGGCAGGATATGGAATGTATGAAAACCAGATTGACCCAACCTTTGAATACAATTATACGGAATGTCAGAAGTATAACATTCCTGTTGGTGCTTATTGGTATTCTTACGCCACCAGCGTTAAAGAGGGTCAAGAGGAAGCCGAAATCTTTTTAAAAACAATTAACGGAAAGATTTTAGAGCTTGGAGCGTGGATGGATCAGGAATACGAAACGTCTATTCAAGCGTTATCTAAACAGGCAAGAACTGATATTTGCATTACCTTTATGGAAAAGATAAAAGCTGCTGGGTTTCGGACAGGTCTTTACTGTTCTTATGATTGGATTAAAAATTGGCTTTATCCTGCAAAATTACAGAACTACGACAAGTGGATTGCCCAGTATTCCTCTAATTGTAGCTATAGCGGTAAAGACCTCGCCTTGTGGCAGTATTCCAGCAAAGGCACCATTGATGGAATTACTGGAAGTGTCGATTTAGATTATTTATATAAGGATTATTTAACTTCACAGAAGGTCGGTATTTGGAAGAAAAATACCAAAGGCTGGTGGTATGAATATTCTGACGGATCTTACATTAAGAATGATTGGTTAAAGCTGGACGACAGATGGTATTACTTCGATAAGAATGGCTATGCTTTAAAGGGGTATGCGACTATCGATGGTAAGCAGTATTATTTTGCCGAAAAATACGCCCTTGGCAATATTAAAGAATGCCAGTTAATTATGACGAACGAAAGTGGGGAATTGCTATAATGGATGATTGGAAAGCTAAAGTTGGCGGAATGATTGCAAGTCCCACAGACCCAAGAGACTACGAAATGACTACCGTATATTCCGCCATGAAGTTGCCCGAAACCTATAATGTCGGGGTAAAATACAACGTTCATAATCAAACCACATATAATAACTGCGCTGCTCATGCCCTATCTTCTTATGTAGAAATTTTACTAAGAAAAAACGGAGCATTTAAAGAGATAAGTTTTCCTTGGTATTATGGAGATAGAAACTACACTACGCATAAAGACGAAGGGTTGATTTCCAGAGATCTTCTGAAAGCTGCTCAGAAGGATGGGGGACTATATCTAAGCGATTATTCCAAGGTGGAAGAAATGAAACAGGCGATGTATACGTTTAATCGCCAGTTTGCTAATTTCAAAGCCAAAGCTCGGAATATCCGTCTTGCAAATTATTATCAATGTGCAACTGTGCAACAAGTCAAAGAAGCAATCTATAAATACGGCTCCTGTATGCTCGGGACAACCTTATTTGAGAGTTTCGGTAAGGTTGCTCGTGGCGAGACTCTTTATATGAGCGAACCCGTTATTGACGGAATTTCTTTGGAGCCTATGGTTGGTGGGCATATGATGCTTGCCGTTGGCTGGATTAAAGACTACTTTATTGTTCAGAATTCTTGGGGAGAAGAGTTTGGCAATAAAGGGTATTTCTATTTCCCATTCTCTCTTGCAACATGGAGTGAACGTCACGGGTTCCCATTCTCTCTTTTCGAGGCGTGGGCTATTGATGGGGTTTATCTGAATGGCAAGCTGATTTCTTATACCAATGAGACTACTCCTCCTGTAGTTCCAGAATCTAAAGAAAAATGGTATAAGACCTCAGACGGAAAATGGAGATATAAACTTTCTGATGGAAGCGATGCTGTTGGCTGGCTCGATATAGACAAGAAAAGATATTATTTTAAGTCTAATGGAGATATGGCCTATAATCAATGGCAGAAGAACGGAGAGAGTTGGTATTGGCTTCGTTCTGATGGTGCTATGGCAAATAATCAATGGCAAAAAATCGATAGTCGTTGGTATTGGTTCGATGAAAATGGTGTTGCCATCAAAGGATGGAAAAATATTGATGGTGTGGACTACTATTTCGCAGAACAATATTTCGGAAAAATCAAAGAATGTCAGTGTATGGTTGTTTCCGAATAATATAATTATGGGGATATGCTAAAATCCAAAGCATATCCCCATTTTTTTACGCCCAACTCTTTTTGGGTTTTCTGATAATCGGGTAAAATCTATCAAGTTTAAGCTGTTTTTTATACTCTGCAACCTGTTCTTCTAACGTATTTGCCGTAACAAGTTCTGGTTCTTCGAGGTCGAACTTTCGATATTTCCAATCTCCGTTCACCATGGTTTTTTCGTAAAAATCGATTCTGCCAATGTATACTTTGGAAAAATCACCAGACAGAATATTTTTCTTCTTTAGAACCGCATAAACAACATCATTGTGAACCATAGGCTCAGGATAAATCCTTGTATACCCATTTGCCCAAGTATCATAAGGCGTTTTTGAGCAACACAGCATATTTTTATTGAGTTCAGAGTATAACTTGCAATATTCATGATGTTCGTCACAAGCAAACTCACAGTCTAAAAGGTATTTTTTGTGATACTCAGACCCTTTCCAGAAATCTTTATTATCCTTTTTAGACGGAGTGTAGTTGGGGCAGACAATATTTTCTTCCTTGAAGACTCCACAAAAACCAGATTTTTCTTTTAGAATGTCGCAGAAGCTATCTTTTTTATGGGCACAAGTATCACAGTTCCAAAAAAGAGAACCATACTCATAATACTGACATTCCTGACAATCCATAACAATGTCCGAACGCCTATGGTCCTCTTTAACAAGGTCTACAACATCTAAGAAAGTGTTATACATGGGTTTTACGGTAGCACCAAAAATTCTTTTTTCAGAACCCATACTGTAAGTATAGTCTTCTGTCCACAGAGTCCTTGCGTAACCTTTGGAAAAGTCAAGCATACCAACTCGTCTATGAGTATTTTGAAAGTTCCAATCCAAAAACCAGACGGCTTTATATTGCTGAGAGACAGTAAAGTCTTTTGCAAAACCCTCTCTATCAGGAAGCGTAGTGAGATGAAGGATGTGGCTTTCCAAGTAATACGGGTCGAGAGTTATTTTTTCTGCATCTACATTCTCCCAAATCTTATTCATTTTTATCTCCATTGACAATCCAATCCACAAGATAGTCTACAACGGCTTCTACGCTGGTGGGATGAGTACCGTCCTCATCCTGATACATATACTCTTTTTTGCTGTTTAGATTTGCAATAATCTCGCTGATGGAGTCTAAATTATCCATAGTAGACAGCTTTTCTTCGTGGATAACACCCCAAATTTCCTTGGGGTCAGGCCATACGCCTCTCTCAGCTTTATTAGTGATAATACCTTTAGCCAGAGGACTGTAGCACATATCTTCAAAATAACCACAGTGTTTACAACAAAAATGCCGTTCCTCCTCACCCCATTCTCCGTAATAACTTTCCACGAAACCTTTCGTCCCACATAACGGACACACATATGCATAATTTGCCATCATTAATATCCTCCGTCGATCTTCCTTTTGAGAAGAAAGTTGAGGACCGCTTTCTTTTTACCGCAAACATACATGGTGGAGCGTACCCAATTTGCCATAGCTAATATCCTCCATTATTTTTCTTCGTCATCATACACCAGTAATACAATGACGAAATACAACAAAATAATAACTGCCGAACCAAGACAGAACGCCAACAATGGCAGTTTAAGCACCATGAACAATGTTGACCATAACACCAACACCAACGCCAAAAGCCACACCATAGCCACTTCATTAATACGGCGAGTCTTCATTAGATGTATCCTCCTTTACTTCTTCTAGCCAATAATTCCTCATACAATCAAAGCACCCCCTCAATAGAGGTATATGGATAGACAAAAGACTTTTGAACTTTCATTGGACAAATACCGACAGCTCCATCGCTTTCAACCTTTGCGTCTGGAAATATCCTTAAAAATTCGCTCTGACGTGTTCTGACAGGATGTTCTTTGGACCACTGAGAAATACCTTTTACAACGGTTTCTGCGGATACATCTACATTGAATCGACACATATGAAGTCCAAAATATTTTGAGCATCTTTGAAGTTCTTTAACAAACTCTACGGCTTCCATATTACTCAATTTCCTCCAACCAATACTTCGTGCGACAATCTTCGCAATAGTTTATATCGCAACTGGGATGGGGACACCGGAAACCTCTTTCGAAATTTGCCGGACAGACTTCAACAACTTCATTCCCATCAATCCGTATATTAGGAAATGTTTTTAGCAATTCGCTCTGCCTCGTTTTTCCGGGGTGTTCTCTATCCCAATCAGAAATGTTTTTTACAAGAGTCTCTGGGGAATCTTCGGTGAGTACCACGAAGCTATTGACATTATTTTCTCTTGCAAGTCTTTGACATTTTTTAATAAACTGCACAGCATCCATATTACTTGTTCCTTCTTTTAGATTATACTTATATTATATCAAAAACACCCATTTTGTCAAGGGGTGTACTGTAAGTTTTTTAATTAGATTTTTGATTATTTTGACTAATTCAACACACTTTGCTGACAATCATCAAAGATAATCTCATCCAACGTCCTTGGTGTATAACCGTGCAACATGCAACCCACGTTATAGATATTTCCACGATTATCCCCGGGATTACAACAAGTATTTCTAAGTTCGGCTTTCCATTTATTTAGAAAATCATTCTCTCTTGTCTTATGGACGTGCCCACATAGCATATAGCAATTTAGGTTATATGCCCCTTTGTATAGGAGAATGGGGTAGTGGCACATGATGACGTGTCTGCCATCATCTGTGATTTCTTTGTAACCTTTAATATCCGCAAATCGTCTTTTAAGTTCTGCGGAATAAGATGAGAGATCGTGATTTCCTAAGATCAAGACTTTGGAACCATTCAGAAAATCTAAAAGCCGTATCCATTCCTTAGGGTCTTTAGACCAACAAAAGTCTCCAAGAATATAGGTAATATCTTGTTTAGACACCACATTATTCCAGTTTGAAATTAGGGCTTCTTCCATTTCCTGAACATCTTTGAACGGACGTTGGTCAAATTTAATAACGTTGGCATGACCAAGCTAAAGATGAAGGTCGCTGGTATAGAAGACCTTACTCATCTGGCATCATCCCCTTTGATATTTATTTTCGATATATTTATTTTAACGTTTCTCCACAACCATCTGCCGAACTTGTTTTACAAGTACAAGTATGACCCGTATCATATCTGAAATCTCTGCCAATATTTGGGTGCTCTTTTGTGATGACCTGATTTGCATAAATATCTGACGTATTCCCCAGCTTCAAATCACATCTTTTATCCCATTTAGAACACCAGCCGCATGGTGTCTTGTAGCAACAATCTGTTTTCTGTACCATATAAATAACCTCTCTTAACTCTTCCAATTAGGGACACATCCACCGTACCCTTTGTCGATATGATCTTGTAATACCTTTAGTGCTTCGACATTTCTAAGAAACTTTTCTTTATCAGAAATCAGTTCATACAATTGAATTATGGTTAAGTCTGGATTCTGCTCGTGAATGATTCCAAGAAACTTACTTGTCGCAGTTGTAGACCATGTTACAATCTTAAAACGACACTTGACGTTCGGCTTAAGCGGTGGCGCATAAAAGACCACATCACCTTTTACTTTTCTACTTTGTTTAGACATCTTGTCCTCCAAAAATCAACTCGTCAAAGGTTGACGGGTCTTCGCTCTGAGAGGTTTTAATCCATTCACCATTTTGCATTTTGTACAATCGGTACACATCCCTACGATACTCTGATTCTGACATAATAGTGAACTCTTCGCCATTTTCATTTGTGGCTATCTCCCAAACCTTCTTATCTTTTGTTACCATACGATTTCTATTTCACCATGCTTTCGTAAAAAATCATTTGCTAATCTAAAATGATTACACCCGAAGAATCCCTTATTTGCAGAAAATGGACTCGGGTGCGGCGCTTCTAAAACCAAGTGATTGGGATTTTGAATAATCTCTTTTTTCTTTTGCGCATATTTGCCCCAAAGCAAAAATACCTTCGGTTTATTATCATTGTCCAAAAATCTAATAACATCGTCCGTAAATCTCTCCCATCCGTGTCCTGCGTGTGAATTAGGTTCGTGCGCTCTTACTGTTAAGCAGGAGTTAAGCAAAAATACTCCCTGCCCTGCCCAACTTGTCAAATCCCCATTAGACGGATGAGAATATCCTTCTAATTCAAGTTCCTTATAGATATTCCATAGAGATGGAGGAGTTTTAACTCCATCTCTAACAGAAAACGCCAATCCCGTAGCCTGACCTTCGTCATGGTATGGGTCTTGACCAAGGATTACAACCTTGACGGCGGAAGGTTTTGTGAGTTCAAAAACCTTAAATATATCCTTGTCAGGAGGATATACGGTATGTTGTTTTCGTTCTTCGTCCAAGAAGATAAACAGGTCTAAAAGAAATAAGTCCTCTGCGTGACCCTCTTTAAAAAAGAACTCTCTCCATTTCCAAAGACTATCTCTGTCCTGTGCTTCCAATTCCACCCTCACGAACCTCCGTAGTATCATCATCGTCCATAACAAAATACTGCACGATAATGCCCTGCAAAATTCTATCCCCTTCGCCAAAGGTCAAAGGATAATCGCCGATATTCTTTAGACCATACATAATATGCCCTTCGTTTTTAGCATAGAAATAATCGCTGTCGATAACCCCCAAGGTGTTCCGAACAAATAAACCTTTCATGCCAGTAGAGCTTCTGGGTGCAATAAGCAGAACTTTATCCGTACCAATCTCAGCTCTAATGCCACTGGGAATAAGAATGGTTTCATTAGGTTCGAGTTTAAAGGCAATCGGAGTACAAAGGTCATATCCAGCGGAATAAGCGCTTCCACGTTTGGGGAGTTTAATATTTGTATAAATTTCTTTTAGATATTCTTCAATTCCAAGAGGAAGTTGAGCATTGGGATAAAAAATTTTGGTGTAGTCCTTTGCGAACTGGTCGTAACTTACCTTGGTAAACCTCATTGATTCTGCTCTCCTTTGATTACAATGTTGACGAATTCTTCTGCCTTATTTCTAAGGTCTTCCAGAGTGCCATTATTCTCAATCACATAGTCATAATTATAGTCGTACACTCCTGCATCTGCTGGATTAGACTTAATATCCTCTACACGGTCACTCTTAACCAAAATAGTCTTTGCACCAAACTGTTTAACAGCACGTTCAATTTCTTTTGGTTCTCGAATATGGATAAACATTGCATCTTGCAAAAGCGTATTACGAAACATTGTTACACATCTAAAAATATACTTATAAGGACTGTCGTTATATTCCGTACAAAGGTTTTTTAAGTCTGCCAGAAATTTTCTGTCCTTTTCTGTTTTAGACCCATCCCATCCGACATTCCGTGCCATCGCTTTGATAATATCCACAGAAGATACATTGTACACGGAGACGAGTTGGTTTACGTCTTCAACAAACTGGTCTTTTCCTTTAGAACCAGAACCGTTAATGATAAAGATTGGTTTACTCATTGTAAAATTCCCTTCTACTATTGATTTGCTTTAAAGAACGCTTGTGCGAAACCGGGTGGTGTCATAGCCCTGAACTCAGCGTCAGTCTGTGGTTCATGAAAACTCAGTTGCGGTACATTTTTCCACATACTTTTATGTTGAAACGAAATGCTTGGCTTGGTTCTGTTTGGTCTAATATAGAGGTTTAATTTTGGTTCTACGTCGTCCCAATGTAAGAATTTTCTGTTTGGAACAACAAAATTACCCCAGATATCGGTTGGTTTCGTCCAAGCATCTCCATACCACCAAGGTTCAAAGGTTAATACCGGTTTGCCAAGACAATGCCTCAATGCCCCTCTTGGATTTTCTAACGCCCAGAACTTTGGTTTACACAGATTGATAATTGTGAAACACGCTTCCACAATCTCCATACCACCATCCAAGTCCGGTGTTTTGTATTTACCCAAAAACTGGTTAAATGGCGAAAACTCCGTGCAAGGTGGTGCTGCTAAAATCCCATAAACGTTGCGAGGAGGGGTATAATTTCTTACATCATTATCGGGCAAGGTAATAACCCTTACATCATACCCAGCCTCTTTGTACGGTCTTGACCACGAACCTGTGCCACCACAGAGGTCTAAAATGATTTTGTCGGAATTGTCCATCATTCAAGCTCCCCTGCAAGTTTCTTCTGTAGACAATATCCCTCCAACTCCCACAGCCTATTCTTGATACGTTCAATGCAAATCTGAGCACCAATGTCTTCGGAATAGTTTGCTGGGTCTACCGCTCCGGATGATTCTGTGATAACGAAACCATTTTTGAGTTTGCACGACACAATGGTGACTTTGCCGAACACGGTTTCTACACGATAGATAGCATCGTCCATCAGTCTTTCAATTTGATCCTGCGTAATGGTATTTCGCATAGTTGTTACCCTTCTTTACAGATTCTTACACTTATATTATAACGAAAAACCCCTTGTTTGTCAAGGGGTTTGAGGAAATTTTTCTGTATTTTAGAATTTTTCTACTTCAGAGATCGTTTCCGAAACAACTTGGTCGTATCCCATCTGAGCCAACTGAATACCCTTGTTCAAAGCTCTGATGTAGTCATAAGCATCAAACAAATCCCGTCCAATGATAGCGTCTTCCGGGCACTCGTTTAGATTATAAGCATCGAAATCAATACTTACACCATCTTCGTTACAATAAATCTCATGACCACGGACGTAATCATTATATCGGTCAAGTTTCTCATATACTTTTAGGGTTAGGGTTTTCATAACTGCTCGCTCTCCTTATCCAAAACATCTTCCGTCATAACAAGTGTATATCCCATCTGAGCCAACTGAATACCCTTGTTTAATGCTTCTACATAATCGTACACGTCAAACAGCGCTCTATTAACGGTGGCATCTGCCAAACAATCAAGGTCTGAGACGAAGAACTCGATACGAATTCCGTTGACTTCTTGGTTGATTTCTTGGTAGTTTAGACCACAGAAACTTTCTTTTCCTTTAGACACTTTTAGGGTTAAGGTTTTCATGTCTGATCCTCCTCATACAAAATCGTCAGCCCATAGGCTTTTGCTACTTCGTGCTCAATCCGACATCCTCTGGCGTTCTCCCATCCCTTGCAGAAATAGGCCGCATGGCACAGGCTCATATTTTCAAGGGATTTCGCAAGAAAGCACAGGGGAATCTGCACCACACCACGCTCTTCCATCTTTTCTTTGCTGTACCATTCATCGGTGAACAGGGTGTTTACGACTTGGTATCCATTGGCAGTCAGAGCCGCAATGGCCTTTTCCCGGGTCGCAACGATTTCTTCTTGGGTTTTCCCAGCCATAGGCTGGGAGAACATTGCTTTGTCCATTTTAATTACCCCTCATATCGTATTCATCTAAAAACAACTGTCTAAAATAAGGAAGTTCCTCTGCCCAATTCTTAAAATCAGTATTCCAATCTTTTAATCTATGAGGATGAACACAACGCTGGTTATACATATTCCAGACAATCTCATAGTTAGCAGACCATGCAAAGGTATAGATATAGGAAGCAGGAAGGAGTTTCCGAATTTCCACAAAATACTTATAATCCTTTGTTGCCAGATATAGACCTCTTAGACGATTAAGCTCGTTAATAACTTCATCGATAATAAGATTATTCATATCTTCGAAATCACTGCGTTCAAATGGTTTTGACGTGCCTTTATGCTGAAAACTACTTGAATTTCTGGTAGTTCCCAGCTTGTAGGTGTCAAATTCAGCGGCAACGTACATTGGCATTTTTACTTCCGTAGACACAAAGATACTACGAAGGAATTTTCTATGTTCGCTACCGCTTTTAATAAGATTTCGTGCCAGTCTCAAATCATTTTCACCGATGTGGAAGGGTTGATTTTGACAACCAAGGTCGAAAATACAATCCTTGCATTTCGCCATTCTGTTGTCACCAAATACACTATCACAGCCATAGAAGCTATCGCTCTTATTGTGAGACATCATGGGCATACGCATTGCCCGAAGTGCCCCCTCAACGTTGAACACATGTGTGTTTTCAAATCTCATACAGCCCATATCTCCTATATTCTACATAATATTTTTGAAGACGTTCGAGGTTGCGGTACACATCCGCCCAGTTCATACAACGAACGGCACCAGTTTCATCCTCGTTCACATCTTGATTCCACGGTTTATCCAAAAGAAGTTTGGCGTAATGTCCTCCTGTTAGATTTTTACCGTAATCATCAACAAGAACCGTTAAACCCGACAATAGCTGCTTGTTATGACAGACGATAAGCCGTTTGCGAATATTGATCATGGGGAAATTCTTCTGCAACCATCCCGCCTTTTTCTTGACATTCTCGGGTTCTGTGCTTGTCACAAAATAAATCTCATGACCCTCTTCGTGAAGTGCAATGATATGTTTTCGAGCTTCCTCATCGATAGACACCCGCTTCCATACACGCTTATCAACAAAGTATCTATGAAAACCTTCTTTATACTCTGGTTTAACAAAGTTTTCGATATAGTATTGGGTAATATCGTCTACTTCTAAATTATCACCACTATCTTCGTTGTAGACCGACAGAACGCTTTCACAGAGGTTGTTAATGGTTCCGTCAATATCAATCCCGATAATCATTTTTCCTTTTCACCTTCTTTGTATTTCTGATAAGCCCTTAATATGTCCTCCTGATTAAGCCAGTAGTTCCCATTGCTGACACTGGATAACGTAGGGTATTTTAGTTGTAAAAATGTGTTCATCAGGGTATATTTATTAACAATACCGTGTCGAATATAGTGTTCTGCCTTTGGATTTGTCACCTGTTCCAATGTTTTAACCTTACCGCTATTTCCATTTACGGTAAAGTCAGCGTCCAAACTCCCTCTATCCAAAAAGACGAAATCTTTTGTAGGTTCAGGAGGGATTTCCCTTAAGTCTTTCTCGACTTCCCGCTTTGTCCAGATAAAGAATGAACACGGGACGTGGTAATCTTTTCTGTCTACAAGAAAAGAGTTTTCTTGCAAAGGTACAATTCTTTGCAAATGCCAATGCTTAGAAAACAAGGTTTGGTTTGTTCTCTTACGAAATGTGTCTGGAAGGATAAAAGCAATGGTTTCTGCTCCTAAAGAAATACACCTCCTTATAAATTTTTTTGCAAGGATTCCTCTGTTTCCGAATGGAGGGTTGCCAACGCATAGCGTATGAGAGGGAAATACCTTGTTTAAGGATAGGAAATCAAAGAGTGCAATTCTGTCATCCTCTGGTACAATATCATATGCAACGAACTTTGGAAGATAGTCTAGGAAGGAGCCGTTTCCGGCACTTGGTTCTACGATGTATTTGTAGGACTCAATGTCTGGAATTTGTTCGACACAAAATTTTGCAATTTCTTTTTTCGTATAAAACTTATCAAATTCTACTATTTGAACCACCTGACTTCCAAGTTGTGTTTACGATACTTATCAAGCACGGGACTTCTATAAGAGTAATTTAAAGATCACTCGATCCGTTCATTTCTTAGATTGGCTTCTGTGGTTCCGTGACAGTATGTGCCACATTCAATAGCCGCCACGTTGATAACCTCAGAAGGAATGTCAAATACACGGCAATTCTCTTTGTTGTCGGGATCAATATATACCACAATATACTTATGGATATTTTGCCACGGTCTAATCTGACGGAATTTCACCTGACGATTTCTGTCTTTGAACGAAATTACAACTCGAATATTCTGATTCGTCTGAGGATTATATGAATTTCCTGCATTTGAGGATGGGGGTAGTGAACTTAGCCCAAGGTCATTGTCAATCCATTTTTTCAAAAGAGAACTTCTTTTCTGGGGCGTAAACATAAACGCAGAAATCTTCCCCAAAAGAAACAAACTCTTAATTCCTAATGCGTCATCAATATTTTCTTTTTTAACTTCAGAAGAAATATCTTTTAGACAAGAGACCCGACAATTCAGCTCTTTTTGGATATTAGAAATCTTCATCTTTTTACTCTCCTACCCCAAAAGCCCTCCAAATTTCTCTAGTTACACTATTTTCGACCTCTGCATGAAATTCCACAGGCTTCGACAAGTCGAGGCTAAAAATACCCATGATAGAGTGAGCATCAACGACATATTTTCCGGAAATTAGTTCTGCATCATGACCGTACTTGGTCATCAGTTCAGAGAATTTTTTGACACCAGCAATAGAATTCAGATTAATCTTCATAATAATACTCCTTTAGTTTACTTTATAAATCCAGTTTCCGACCCTTACAACGTCACATTCGTAGCCCCAGAAGTCACGTCTCATACCTTTGACACTTCCGGTTACAGAAATACTCGGACAATTCTCAATGTCGGACGCATTTCCTCCGGCATTAACATACTCTTTTAAAGAACTAAAATAACGCCCTTTTTTCATAGCTCTTACCCCTCCACAACAATTAGTTCGTTCTCGAAAAATACAAACTCGTTAGGGTCTTCTTTTAGAAGGTATGCTGTACGGTCATGTAGTTCCATACAAAAAACAGCTGTAAAGACGTTATCCTTGTTTTCGTTCAAAAACTTTCTAAAAATTTTGGAAGTCTTCACCTTGTCAAAGAATTCCATGTTGAGTTTTACTTTTTTGCCAGCCAGACTCATTCTGTAATTAACCCCCTTTTAACTTGTACTATTATTATAACGAAAAACCCTTGTTTGTCAAGGGGTTTTGAAAGAAAATTTTAAAAAATTACTTTATCAGTTCGTTGCTGTCATTCCATCTTTTAACGACATCTCTTACTTTGGTAATTCCACAAACGCAGTTTCCGCAATCAACACAAACAACATTCCATACATTCTGAGAAGGAAAGAAAGTTCGATCCGATTCTATCCTGATATTATGGCTATTGCAGTGTTTGCAAGGATGCAGCAAAGATTTATATTTTTGGGTATATTCTCTTGCTTTCTCAAAACGCTTTGCCATAAAGTAACCCCTAGATTTGTTTTTTTAGTACACCATATGATATTTGTCAATATGAAAATACCCTCTTTCGTTAGACCAATCGTCAATATAAATCACATCATAGTCATTAAACTTTTCTCTTGTAAATTTGCTATACATAATGGTATATTTTGTTTTTTTGCCGCTTCCAAGAGACTGCCCTTCAAGAGCTACAGCCCACGGTTTCCCCGTCTTCTTAGACGTTAGAATACGATGACTTAAAACGAGAATTTTAGGACGGTCGGCATTTTCTCCTGTGTACATATTGATATACCCAAGCAATTCCTTCTGAGAGAGGGCTTTTTCTTTGATGGGAAAATCGGGAAAATGTTGAGATTTGATATAGTCCTCGCATTCGTTCAGAATAGCCGGTGTATCAAGTTTTGTGAACGTTTTAGCTGTTTCCTTAGAATGTCTACTTATAATTGAACTTACTACATTATTATTCTCAACTTTTTCTTTTTTCACGCTCACAGCAGTTCCATTCTTGAAATATCTGAACATCTGAATAATTTTAGTAATCTCATTGGAGTTACCAAAATTTCTAAAGAAATCCAATCTAATAAGAACGTCAAGCTGTCTGGCATTTGAAACTTTGTCGTTGGCAATCTGGTACAGCAAATCCGTAAAGCTATCGTAGTGATTGTTGCGGAGAGAGTACAGATATTCCGAACAGGCTTCGTTAAGAAACTTAATACTCTTCATTCCCTTGTAGACAGTCTTTGTAGCCTTATCAAAAGAATAAGAGGACTGCCCGTGCCCAAATACCGGCTCTTCTACACGCACCCCAACTTTCTTAGCATACTCCATACATTCTCTGGTTTTTTCCTTCTTTGTCTGCCATACGTTCAAGCAAGCAGTCAAGTATTCCAGAGGATAGTAGTATCTAAGATATGCGCAGATATAACCGATATAAGAGTAGGAATAGGCATGGATACGACAAAAGCTGTATCGTGTAGCATCAAGAATGCACCGCAAGAATGGTTGAATTACGGCTTGCGCCTGTTCGTCTGTTAGATTCAGATCTTTTTTTCCGTGTTCATAAAAAGCCTTTTCGATAATAGGAAGCTCATCTCTTGTTCCCAATTTTTTGCCGATCACCTTTCTGAGATGATCTGCCTCCAAAAACGAATACCCACAAAACTTCATTACAAATTCCATCTGAGTTTCCTGAAATAAAGGATAGCCAAGCTCAAACTCAAAGGTGTCATCAATCTCTTTTACACCCGTGATATGAGTAATGCCGTTCGTAGCGTCTTCGTATATACTCTTTCCACAAGGACGTAGCAAGGCATTGGTAAATGAAAACAAATCCATTCTGGTAAAATTTTTCAGTCTTCCAAAAATATTTCTCATAGACTGTGGAGAAAAGATTTTGCCAATGGTTTTAGAACCAAAGTTACCGGACACCTGAAAGATAAGGTCTGTATCATTCTGAATAGAACGCCAAACATTATCGTCCTCAATATCTACTGTCTTTGCACTAACACGGTCAATTCCTGCTAACTTACAAGTGGTATTGATAATATCCACGTTGTCTACAATTTGTTAATCTTAGATAAATCTAAGTATTAGGTCATTTCTGCCTAATTCTCTCCTATTAAAGAGAGTTCAGAGCACATCATTTTCATGGGGTTACTATACAAAATCTCTCTCATATAGTTCGGATATTCCGATGCTCGTTGAGGGTGAACTTATCTTCCCGGCTGATTATGCAATCCTTTAACTGTTTCGACCATAAGCAAGTACAAAATGCTATGGGGGCATAAAGGCTCTAAGCATTTCCCAGCATATAACCCATTTTTACTTGGACAAGACGTTTATCCAAGACAATCGAACTTTACGTAATTTAAGCTATCAAGTTCTTTCATGTTTAGGCAGGAGACAGGATAGGGATTATCCTTTAGATAACAAGAACAAATCTCGTCATCAATTTCTCTGTCAGTAACAAGAATTCCGGAGGGGTGAGAACCAATAGAAACAATAGTTCCGATAACAGCATCCACATATTTGAACAACTGTGGATATTTATCTCTCCATTCTTGACCAATGGTGGTAATCCTATTTTCGTCATCTGCAACATCATACACGGCTTCGCTAATTTCTGTTGTTTCCTCAATAGACATTCCAAGCCCACGGCCAATATCCTTGATAGCACCTTTTAACGCAATGGTATTAAATGTAATGATATGCGCAGTTTGAACATTAGGTAAATTCAGTTTATCCTCTAATAGAAAGTTCAGTAATTTGTCTCGGTCAGCTTCGGCATAGTCTACATCGACCTATTTGTACCCTGTCTTTCGACATACTTTAACACCAATTGAATGGTGGGTATAGACTATATCTTTATCTGTTGTTACACAGATAGATGGCACTTCTATTATCGTATCAATAGATAATATACTTCCTGCTACGGAATAGTCGTTTGACCTTCCCTATTAAGGGCTTGGCACAGGATTACCATGCTTTTCAGTTTAGGCGTTCCCTGTTAGCACATCTATTGGCCGTCATTTCCTACGGTTACTATTCGTTAGATGCACACCGCTGATAAACGTTCACCATCTTATAATTCTGCATATCACTACGCAGAACGACTGTTAAAAATCCAATCAGCAAGACTATACTTACTCTTATCCATAAATCTCCAAAACTGAAATCCGTGTTTCAGGGGATTTATTTCCGTAACACCGAATTTATAGAGAATAAGGGAGGACGCTGCACTACCACGACCCGGACCCGACCAAATATCATGAGCATGACACCAGTCTGTAACGTGCTTCTGTAGGAGGAAGTAGTCACAAGAGTCTACCGCAACAGCTGTATCATACTCCTGTTTTAGGCGATCCATCACCACTTGCTCTGAAAAACCCTCATCTATAATATTTTTTACACCACTGGGGTCTCCAAATACCTCATTTTTTAGCGTTTCATAGGGATTTTCAGACACTTTTGGGTATTTTAGGTCATTTTTTAGGGTAAATTCCTCCACCAAACTGCTCATAAAATTAGTATTTTCGATAGCCCTCAGAGCGTCAGAATCGCTCAATATGCCCTGTGTAGCGTAGGCGGCTTTTAACTCATCATAGGTCTTCCATGTGAGGTCCCAACCCTCCTCGCCCTCAAAGAACGTCTTTTTACCCCGTTGTAAGACCACACGGGCCTCTGCATCAAGGTCGTTTAAGCAGTGAGTGTCAGTGCCAGCAATCAACTTTAACCCAGTTGATTTACTCAAATCTAAAAGATATTTGTTGTACTCCTTCTGGGCTTCTGTGTTGTGGTGCTGAACTTCCAAGAAGCACCTGTCCTTGTTCTGCACCATAAAATCAATAAACTTCTGTTTGAACTCTGGGCTACCCTTCGACAAAATCGAAGCGATACATGCAGAAGTTATAAGGATATTATCCGAAGTGTCCTTTAACTCATCAAAAGAGATACGAGGGGTATAGTAGAAATGTCCTGTACCATCATATCTTCTTGCGGCTCTACTGAGTAGTCGGTTGATTTCTTTTACACCCTCATAGTTTCGTGCAATGAGTACACAGTGGTAGTTGTCTCTGACGGAGTACGGTTCTTTTCCGTTAGGGCTGTCATATAACAACCTCTCTGTGACGTAGGCTTCTGTGGCGTGAATATACTTTAACCCAGCCTTTTCCACGGCATCCTTCTTCTGTTTCCATCCAAATACGTTACCGTGTTCGCTAAAGGCAATGGCGGTCATACCACATTCTTTTGCTCTTTCAATGTACTTAGTAAATTTAGTAACACTATCAATATTTATCCAGCAGTTACTAAACATACTATGAAGGTGATAAACAGTGTAATTATTTCCCATTGATTCTACCTCTTAAAATGGTGTTCGTTCTTCTACTAAACCATTATGTTCATCTTCGTTAGGAAGGTGGTTTAGTGGAAACAGCGTACTAACCAATTTTGCTTGGGTCTCTTTGTTGTATTTAATTTTTTGACCGAAGTTTTTGTCCTGTTCCCATTTATACATCTTCTTGTATTCATTTACAGAACTGTAAAAACGTCTGGTTTGTTCGCTGTAATACAAATTAAAAGACCTGTCTTGGTGTCCTGTCGGTCTGTCTTTTACAATGGTAATTTTGGTGTTAAATCCGCTATCGTCATCTTTAAGCCTGTCAACCCAAATCATTCTATGGCAAAGATTTCCGATTTCACTCGCACCATGAAGGTCGAAAGTGTTGACTTCCTTTTGGTCTCTTGCCATTTTTTTAGGATGAAGAATTAGATTAACACAAGCGTTATGACTTTTTGCAAAATTCATCAGACGAATGATGAAACGCTTTTGTGAGGCCCACTTATCATCCTCCGTATTTTCGAAGTCTAAGCACATTAGATTGTCTATCAAAAATACTCTACAACCGTATCGCCTGTACGCTTCCTCCATACCCTTTAACAGACTTTCACCAGACACATCTAGAGCGTCTTCATCACTAAATAGAACCATTTTTTCCTTATAATACTTTCGGATGGCTTTCTCGGCTTCTTCGGTAACAACATGGTAATTACAACCACCCTGTCTTGCGTTCGGAATCTCTATAATATGATTTTGTCCAGCAAGATTTGTTACCACCCAATCTGCTAACTGTCCATCGGCAAGTTCTCCACTAAACGAAAATGCCTTATATCCATTTTCCACGGGGGCAATCAAGGAAGTAACGTTGGCAATACTGGATTTTCCGGAACCCGGTTTGCCGGAATAGATTGTAAAACAGGAAAATAAATTTCCATATAAGACTTTATCCATTTCGTCAATGCCAAACGAAAATTTCTCTTGTTCCATTATGTTCTGTTGTTCGCAATCCATCAGGTATTTTAACTTTTTGCTTGGAACCTCTTTTGCCCCGTTAATAAGAGATATAACCCGTTTAGATCCACAAGCCATCAATACATTATTGGCATCTGTCTTTCTAATACCCAAGTTCTCTTTTAGACTATCGTAGAATTTTTCTACCGCATCTTCGTCTTCTTTCTCTGGTGTAACAATCTTACAGCGGTATTCCCCAAGCCTACCAACAACCTTTTTCAGCCCGTTCTGTCCCGCCTTATCATTATCGTACCAAAGAATGAACTCTGGAATCTTTTCAACAACCTCAAAATTAAATTCAATCCAGTTATCGTCTTCGGCGCTTCCGGGGATTGAAACAACATTGGTACACCCCGACTCTATTACAGCAAGGGCATCGAAATATCCTTCCACACAAATAACAGGCTTTGTAATATCGACCTTATTTAGGTTAAAGAGGGCAGGACAAACATCTCCTCCGTCTTTGCCCTTGTCCCACCACATCTTGTTTTCGCCATGCGAGACGTGTTTTGGCTTCCGTAACTTTCTACACAAAAGCGTCCCGTCTAAATCGTAAAGGTCGAAAGCGATATTCCCATCTTCTGTCTGTTTTACATCTGCGTAATCCAAAGTGCTTTTGGAAATGCTACGTTTGGCGCAATAGGCATCGACAATATCTCTGTTGACAATTTTAAGAGGTTTAGGAAATCGATAGGTCTTAAAGCGTTCTTTTCGGTCAATGGTAGCAGACTGAGCGTTAAACTCTATTCCCGCTTCTTTACAGAGCTTTTCTACACCCTTAACATAAGACCCGCACTCATCTGTATAGACATCTAACAGAGATACTACACGACCACACCCGAAACACTTAAAGAACTGCTGTTCCTCATTCCAAATAAAGCTGGGAGTATCTTCCCTATGAAAGGGACAACATGCTTTCTTCGTCACGGGGTCATAGGTGTCTACATGATAATGCTCTACAATTTTAGGAATTGCCTTATCGCCGATAATTTTCTTGGCTTCGATAATTTTTTCAAGTAAATCGCCATCTTTCTCAGGCATAAACTTCATCCTTTCTTTAGATAGGGTTTCGCTATACTTATATTATAGCGAAAAAGAACCCCTTTGTCAAGGGGTTCTAAAAAATTTTCCAAAAATTATCCTACCGGCTCATCGTCTATATAAGCAGAGTATAGAATACGATTTTTTTCATCGGTCACGCCAGTAACAGTAGATGCACTGGTTTGGACAGCGGAATTTGTTTGTGAGCAGTTCAGTCTTACAGGTAAGACAGTGACAGCCGTTTCGTCCCTGACCGTTTTCGAAAAGATTTGGTACGGTCTTTATCCCAAGCACTGCGAAATCCTTTGTGCTGACACACCCAGTCTGTTCAAAAGTCTGTGGAAAGTTTTGTGCCAAGATATCTTCCGCACATACTTCGAATCTGTATGGGAATAGGTTTAGTGTGTTGGCAACAGACAGCATTTGCTGATCGTTTGCATAGAAACGTTCACCATAGCAAGGCTGGTAGCCCTTTTCCTTGAGACGTTCTTTAATATGTCTATATTCGTCGTATACGCTAATGCGGATGCGTGTAACGTCTGTGTCAAGATGTCCGAATTCCTTCAGAACTTCGATAACACGTTTCAGACCGTTTTCTGTCGGAAAGATTGGGTCAATACGAAGGACACAGTGACTGGCAGGAAATCCTGCATCAATCAGCTTTTTGAGCTGTGCAAGCTGCCATTTGTATTCATGAACATTGGGTTCAAAAGGGGTACTGCCCCAACCTGTACAGGTCGCATGGACAATGAGTTTGGTTCCATTGCTGTGCAGACTGGCAACAGTCTGTATGAATTTGTCGGTTAGATTTTTTGTGATGAGTATGGTTCCATCCATGTCGGATACTTTGTTCATCCATTCATAGTCAATGCTCGCATCCCCACGTTCCGTGATTCCGATTCTCATAGTTTTGTTCTCCCCCCTCATATCGTATCTCATATACATAAGGATACGATACTATGTGATTTTACTTATTTGCAAGTGCAATTAGTGAGTTACCACAGGTGATGCGGTCAGCGTCCTCTTCTTTGCTTGGTACAAAGACAATGACATCCCAGCCGTCTTTTACAAGTGGCTGTTCAAATTTTTCATAAACGTCAAAATCTGCGACAATTTCATAGCCTTCATTTACAGCTTCAACCGTTTCGTGAATTGGTGTAATTTTTACAATACATTTATCTTTATCGAAGTATTTATTCATAAGATTTGCATCGAGATTGCACTTGGAAGTAACTGCAAAATTTAGTGTATATTTACGTTTCTTCGGTATTGGAAGAGTTTTAATCATGTCGCTAATTTCCTGTAAGGAAAGCGACTTGTTGCGAAACATTTCGTTACGCTGTGTTTCATCAAGAGTATTGATAGAGAACTGTAGACCGAAGCCGTCTTCACCACCGTATTCAAATCCTGTTTCAACCCATTTATGCAAGAAATCATATAAATTCTTGTTTGATTTCGGCATCATGGTTGATACGACAGGGTGATATGTGTCAAATGTTATATCTGTATGAGGCGTTACAAGCATTTCAGCAATAAGACGAGCCGATGTGATGACATTGTAGTTAAATGTCGGTTCACCCATACGAGCGTAATGGACGTTGAGTCGTGAACCATGCTTGATGCCGGAAAGTGCGATACCTGTTGTAATTTCGGATATAAGCTCCATTGTACTTACATTTCCGTGGAATCCAAGTTTCGGACAGTCACAGAAGTTGCAGTTCATTGGACAACCTTTCTGACTGGATACAGTGACAACGAGTTTGTCAGTGATATCAACGGGCTTGTGTTCTACCTTCTCGATACGTTTTGTGTATCCAAGAAAGTCCGCTTTGATATTGTTTTCTTTGCCATAGTCACCGACATAAAGGTATTCGATACCCAAATCAGTATCAGATACGATTTTGCCAGTATGAGTTTCTGTAATTTTTCTCATCGCTCTATTAACGCAAGATATTCCCACTTCAAACACTGTTAAGTGGCGAGAGGAATGCGTTTCTCCCTTCTGGTTAAATAAGTGTGTTTTAATGCGGTAAGCCAGCACACGCCCGGAAACACCGCTTAGAGCAGTGGATTAGGTCTGACTGCTCTCACGGACTTATCCGTGGATATCAGTTGTCTTTGTATTTACAAACCTCTCTGAACCCACAGAAATTTTGACAGTAAAATGTGCCGGGGTTAGGAGGAAATTCAAAAGTAGCCTCTATCTCTCTAACAGACTTAATACTCCAATCAAGTGCTTCGATATATCTATCCTCTTTAAATTGGAATTGAACCCATTCATTAGGTCTAAACATATTAAACACAAGCCACTTAGGAAACCTCTTATACTTCTTATATACGGCATAGGCATACAAATAAAGTTGTCGGGAATATTCTTCCCTCTCTGCCCTATTCTTGAACTTGCCCTTGCTCTTATGGTCAATAACCACAAGTTCTTCCGCTTCGTTTTCTGCAATAAGGTCAACCTTACCATTCAGAAGGAATAAGCCGTCTACTTCTTCGTAAAACTCATATTCAGATTCTAGAATCTTTAGCCCATCATAACCAGAGAAGTTTTCCAAATAGACCTTTCCGTCATCATAATATAAAGCGGATAAATCTCTTGTAAAACCATTTTGGAGGTTCATAACAAATGTGGATGTCACATTTTCATTATAGTGGTTTTCATAATAAGGGAGTAATTCGTACTCTCCTAATTCACCCTTTTCATAAAGCTCTAAAATCTTATGGACAAAGGTTCCAAACTCTGCCGTTCCATGACCAGCAGGAACGAAATCTTTGGGTCTATCAAGATAGTTTTGATAGAAATAATATGGACAGCTATAGAACGCCTTAATTTTGCTATAACTGTATATTGGTAAATTTTTTGGATTGTCTACCGTAAAACTCACTTCCTTTATCTAAAGAATAAGGGGGAGCATTATACTCCCCCGTGTATATTTTCCTTTAGATTAGAAGGGAAGTTCTCCGTCATCGTCAGCGGGGTCAGGAACAGATTCCTTATCGGGAACCTTTGCGGCGATAGGAACAGAAGCCTGATCAGGAGCGGAACCGCTCTGAGCCTTAGTATCTACCCACTCAAATTCGTCCACATGAACCTCGGTCGCTTTAACCTTAACACCAGCACTGTTTTCATAGGTGTGAGTCTGTAGAGAGCCAATAACGGCAATTCTATCACCCTTATGGAAATACTTGGAAATGATTTCAGCGACTTTACCCCAAGCTGTGAAATCAACGAATTCAGAAGGAGGAGTCTGACCATCTTTGGGTCTTACGCCGTCACGCTGACGAGCGAGGCAGAATTTACAAACCGAAGTCTCACCAGCGGTTTTGAGTTCTGGGTCACGAGTGAAACGGCCAATAAAAGTTACAGAATTTCCAACTTTACTCATAATTTTGTTCCTCCAAAGAGATTAAATTTATTAAACAATCTAATAAGATTATTTTACAGATTTTCTTTTAGTTCAACGAGAATAGCATCAAGAACCTCGGCGTCTTCGCATTTGGTATACACAGCGCTTGCACGACCGTTTGCGGAGTAGTGCTTCTTGATAATAGTCGCAACATTCTCACGGGAAAGTTTCTCAGCAGAAATTACACTATCGATAACAGAAGCAATCTCGGCCTTCTTTTCTTCCAACTCGGAAGGAGTAGAAACAGGAACAGAGGGTTCTTCAATCACGGGGGCAGGAGGGGGAGCAACTTTACCGGAGTTTGCCCAGTTATAAATTGCAAGACCATCCTTTTCAGTCAGAACGTCATATCTACCCTCAAAGAGGTGGGTATTATCCTTCATGGCGTTCGCAACGTGAGTATCCTGTGCAAGCTGGAAAGTACAGGTGTAGTTGTATTCCAGTTCCTTGTCACCAACAATACCCTCGGCAACCTTCTTCGGGACTTGCTTGCCGTTCTTGTCCTCCATCACATAAGCATCTTTGCCACGGGCAGTAGCGATGATGTGGATTTGAGACTGTAGGATTTTCTCCATTAGACGTTTGTGACGTGCCTTTAGGGGACCCCAGTTGGTAAAGGAGTTACCGGGCATCTTGTCATGAACCTCGTTTAGATAAGCCCATTCAAGGCTTAAAGAGTCAATAACGAGAACCTTGTAGCCAGCGTCAACAGCGGCTTCGATTGCTTCGATGTATTTTTCAGGGCTATAGGGTTCAGACATATTGATTACGTCAAAGTTGAACTCGTTAGCATAGTAAGAAGCACGACGGTTTTCGGTGTCAATATACGCAATACCCTCGCCGCCAGCTCCTTGGTAAAGACCCGTTGCAAGTCTCATGGCACTAAAGGTGTTATGGGTTGCAATAAAGTTGTTGGTCAGGAACAGATGGTCTTCTGCGTCAACCTCGATGCACTGACAATCAAGTTCTCCAAGAGGCTCAATATTGCGAATACTTCTATAAGAAGGATTCTGAGGTTCGTAACCAGCAGAGCAATGCTTTTCGGAACTAAAAATCTGAATATCTTTGGGCATCTTAATATACAGTCTGTAACTCTCAAAGCCTTCGGATTTTTCACCATCAGACAGAGAATAGAAGGTGGTGCGCTTTGCGATTTTCGCAGTGCCACCAAGAGAATTGATAACAAACTGAATATCCTTTGCCAGCTGGTTAGAGGCGGTAGAGATAATAATCTGAGATTTGTCCCCCCGATTCTTGCCCCAGACCTCCCCATCGGTATCAATCAGCCCTCGCATAAGTTCAATACGCTGTTCAATAGAGCCGTACTTGTATACGTCAGGAATAAATTTATCCTCACTCTTGTGGCCGATTAAACCAATCTCTTTTAAGTAATTCACCGCACGATTATAATGCGCTTTTGTAAGATTGGTGTCGAATAAACAATGGGCCGGGGCCTTACCTTCGCCGATATAAGAATGGATTTCCATACCTTCATCAAGCAGAGATTCCACCTTTTCCACGATGTCATTTTCGGAGTTAGTGAACACTGCATGGCTTACAGTAAGAGAACCATCACCAATTAAAACACCCATCACATAGGGATGAATCTTCTGTTCCTTTTCTTCGAACTGAACGGGTTTAGCCATGGGAATGAAGTTCATCCAACCCTTTTGATACAGGGGCTTCTGCATAATTTCCTTTAGAGTTACTTCGTGATAATAACGAGAACCGCTCTTTCTAATAGTCCAGTAATGGTCCTCAGAACAATCCACATAAGAACCGTCACTAAAGGTCACACGGTAACAGAGCTTCTTTCCTTGGGGATATACACCCAACACCCTATGAGGAAGACCGTCCGTACCAAAGACCTCATCACCGGGTTTAACATTACCCATCTTAATGGGGCCGTTAGGGGTCATAAGGTCGCTGTCAAGAGTTAGCGCTTTACCCGCACCACTTGGCCCTGACAGCAAAATCTTCACCCACAATTTCTCACGAACTGCTTTTTGGAATTTCATTGCCATAATGCTTTTTCCTCCATGAATATATTAAAATTTTGCTTACTTACTTTCTTCCGGGGCTACATACCCCTCAACGTGTCGCTTTTTACGGCAGTCTTCACATCTAAGAGGTAGAGCCTTATACTTCTCCAAGAAATACATTGCATCTCCATCAGTCAGAACATACATCTTGCCACAGTCCTTACAGATACGGTAAGATACACGTCTATGGGGAGCATAATCTCTCTTGATAAGAGGTTTTTGTTCCCCATTCACTTCTACGGCTACATTTTTGTTTTCAATAGTGTTCATAGTTCGTTCTCCATTTTGCGAATTTTTTCTTTCAAGCCCTTGACAATTCTGTCTTCGTCTGCAATGACTATGTAAGCCCAACTGACGATATGCCAGAGTTTACGGGAAAATCTTCGATGCCACTCCATTCGTGCCTTTTCGTAACGAATTTTGTATTTAGCCTTGGCAATTTCCTTGCCGGTTTCGACATCGAATTCATCTTCGGGCTGGCATCTCGCTACGGCTTTCACACGTTTGCCCTTGTAACTACCAGTAGCAATTACGCACTTGTTCTTTTCGTCCACAGTGATTTTCATTTTGTTTTTTCACCACACTTCTGTTTTAGATTACATCTATATTATAGCAAAAAAATGTCATTCTGTCAAGGGGTTTTACAAAAATATTTTAGAAATTTTCAAAGAAAAGTGCCGTCATATCTCAGACGGCACACAAATCTTATGCAAATCGTCTCCCGATAGGAGGAAGGTTGTTGTACGGTAGTTTAATACAATCATACCGTTCTACGCTCAACACGTTCACCATCGCCTGATAAGGAGTTAAATCCATATTATTGAGAATCGCCTTAAACACAGAGGTAGAAGAACCGCTGGCAAGCTGAACTCCTTCATAGTCAGACTTTACATGGAAGGTGTCCTTGGTGTCACGGACGTTCCAGAACACAATGTTGGGAATGGTATAACCATACCGAGCAAACCGAGCCTTCATGTCGGAATAGAAATCCCATTCATAAGCGCATCTCTGTCGGTCAAACTGTTGGTCACTAATGATAACCAAACTTTTAGGCATATCCTCGGGAGCAACATGGTTTTTTTGTGCTACAGAAAGAATTAACATAAATGCTTTTTTAATATCAGTGTTGCTTCCCCAATTGGCTTTAGAAGTAGTATACACTTTATTGGCAAGCGTGTCCCCTTTTAACTCTACAAAAGTAGGATTTTCGCTAAAAGTCATAAAGGTATTTGCAAAAGCACCCTTGTTTCTCTCAGCAAAATAAATCGCCAATCCAACAGCTGTTGCCATGGGTCTGCCGCTCATAGAACCGGAAGTATCGGCCATAATTAGGACATTATCATCCGTATCTACAAAATTGGGCAAAGCCTTCCACTGCTCTTCGATAACAGGGTCATACGGATGTCTGCCATAACGCCAACTATAATCGGTCATATACTGTTCAACGATATCGTAGGGGTACAGGGTTCCAGAATTGATTTTCTTTTCACCCTTCTGGACAGCCTCAATATACTTGGCAAACCCCTCTTTATCATGCTCATAAAAAGCCTTTCTATAATTTTTCATGGCACGGGAGGGAACGGAAGAATATTCAATTTCTTTCCATTCCTGCGCAGACATCTTTGCTTCGAGAACGTTGATATATGAACGCAGCTTGGCAAGGAGTTTCTGATATTGTCTGTCGGTAAAACCAAGAGCCTTTGCGGTTTTTCTGCCAAGTTCCACGGACACTTTGCTGGAAGTGTTTACGGACTTTAGCCACTTGGCAATTAGGCTAATAGGCTTCCCATTCTGCATATCGGTAACATCCTGTACAAGCTGGTCTTTAACGACCTTCCACATATCTTTTTCGATAGGAGTATCCACAAACACATATAGGTCATCCCAACGACCAAACTCAGGAATATATTTTAGGTTTTCTCGCATAATATCGGGATAAACTTTTGCAAGATGTGCCCAAATCTCTTTGGAGACTTTTCGTTCACCAAGACCCTGACGAATATCTCGGGCATAAAATGTTAATTTGAGAGCAAGCAGAGGGTCTTCCACAAACGCTGCTTCAAACTTGGAAATAACCTCGGATTCCAAGGTATTTCTCATCGCACCAATCTTGCCATACAGGTCAAGCAAAGCGCTATCGGTGCTTTTGTAGGAGTTCATTCCGTTCTCGGTGGTAGTCTTGTTATTTTCTCTTTTGAGAGCACGGGCAAGACCATTCTGAACCTTCTCCCGAACATCAGTCTCGGGAATTTGAGTCTTAAAGAAGTTTTCGAATACTTTATCCATAATAGTTTCCTTTCTCGATGCTATAAAATTTTTGTAGCTGTTAGCATCGTTCACATCTTTATTATAGCAAAAAATCCGCAATTTGTCAAGTACTTTCCAGAAAAATTATTCTTCAAAATCTAAAAGAAAAAATTCCGAATGACTACCAACATCATAAGTTCTCACACCGTCTTTATCCCACCAACGCATATAATAAATCTTAAAATAGTGTTCATCACAAAATTTCTGAATAGCGCCAATAGCCTCTTTTTCTGTCTGAAGTTCAGCAATAACACGCTTATGTCCATAAGAATTCTGAAAATATAGGTTCAAAAAAATCCCTCCCGATTTATGCGGTTCCGTCCCTACAATAACATTATAGCAAATTTTAAAGTTTTTGTCAAGGGGTTTATGCTTCATTGCACCCATAAAGAATAAAAATTACGATTATGTTTAGAAGCTAACTTATCAGCAAACTTACTACTTAATTCTTTTCTTTGAGTGTTACTTAATTCTGTTTTTCTATAAATTGTTCGGTGATATTCTTTATAGTTAGAATCAATTGCATAAATTCTATTTATATTGTCTCATATTCTTCTCCTTATACATCTTATGCTACAACAGCAATTGTTCAGTGTTATTAGTAGGCAATAAGAGATTATTAGGACGCATAAGAACGAAGTAGTGAGCATTGGTATCAATATTGTATTGATTATTCATTTTTTTAACCTCTCTTTAATTTCTTTCAGCCAATATTTTTCTTTACACTTCATACAATTTATATGATTATCAAAATCACAACCGTCTTCATAGGTATAATGATTGATCATTTGACAAGGTTTAATGTTAATTACTCCATCGTAGGTAAGGGGTACTTCAGGATACTGCTGAAGGAATATTGATTGTCTTGTTTTGCGTGGGTGTTCAGCAGACCATTTTTCAACAGTATCAATCATCTGTTCTGTGATATTTTTAATCGCCTGACAGGTAGTGCCATTAGCAATTGGACAATTCTCGCAGTCAGAATAAGTTGAGCACATTCTATTACGTTCTTCGACAAATTTTAAAACATCCATTTAATTTACCCTCTCAAGTTAATATTTATTACAATTATTTTTCTATCTCTTGATTCCAGAAACTTTTACGACAGTCAGAGCATTGGCCTATACAATCACCATAGCAAGAAAATCTTTGCCGAACGTTGACCCTATATAAGCTAGAAATAAGGGCAGGACAGGCTTTTAGTACACCATCAACCCCGATATTTGCCTCCGGATACTGCTCTAGAAACAAGTTCTGACGTGTTTTACGAGGATTTTCTTTTGACCATTTCTCAACGAGTTTTACTGCTTTTTCAACATTGCCATTGTTAACCAAACTATCAGGATTACAACTGTTAAGCTCATGAAGAGGGCAGTCGGTACAATCATACTGATTACACATACGAACTTTTTCATTGATAAACTCAATAGCATCCACAGATTATTCCTCCTAAATATTTTCTTTATTTCCGAGTCAAGTATATCATATTGAGAGGTATGACCTTGTAATTATACTTTATAATAAATTCTCTTTTCAATACAAATCAATTTCATCAACGAGTTTATCAGATTCCCAAAGAGTTTCAAAATCCTCACAGGACTGATAAGTACCATAAAGAGATCCATAATGTAGTCTATCAAAAGAAAATTCTAAATAACTCTCGCGAAAAGTATCTAAATGCGCTGTTTTTACTACCCAGTCATCATTATGACGCTTTTGAAGACAAGACAAAAAATGCTGAAATCCCATCAACTGATAGTTCTGTCTGAACTTAACCATTACATTTTTAGAGTGATATCCATCATCGAGAATAATTGCCTTAACCATTCTGAAACTTCTTTCTTTCTTATTTTCGGGTCGAGTATATCATATTGAAAGGTGTGACCTTATATTGATAAACATTGATAAATTATTTACGTAATACTTCTTTAACAAAACGATTATAATCACCAAAAGTTTCAATTAAATCAATACAATCTTTTTTCTGTGCTGAATTAAATTCTTCCCACCTATTTTGAAGCCAGCTTTGTTGATGCTCAGTAATATTTAAAATATTTCCATTATCATCTTTTACATTTTTATACATATCAGAAACACGTATACATATAAATCCTTTCTTTAAGAGAGTGTTTTCAGGCAAATCTCTTTTATTATCTTTAAACCAATTATTATCTTCTACAATACGTTGTGCGGTACTTAAATGACTAAAACGAGGAGCACTATAAAAATAACCTTCAGAAGAAAGATAACCACTAATCATTAGTACAAATCCTTTCTTATCTAGTATAATATTCTTTACTTTCTATCTATATTATATCATAGTTGATGATATGACCTTGTTGTTATTATAATTAGAATTTCAATTTCTTATATTCCTCCATCAATGAGCCTCCACATCACACCGGTGTAACGCCCACAAATCATCATACACCACGGTTCCAAGTCGGTTCATCCATTTCTCGGGCATGCCGTTAGCTTCCCACGAATAAGGTAACATATGCAGAGAAATTAGCTGAGCAACGTACAGAATGTCGTCTTTGTCTCCCAGAATAGAACTATTTTTTATAAGCTCATATTGTACAAGCAGGGACAGATAAGCTGAAACATTTTCGTGACCATAATAGTGGATTTCACCATCCGGAATACCTTTTGCGTTTTTATTGGTTCTGGTATACGGCTTCCCAATATCATGCAATAAGGCTGCTAAGCTAACATCAGGACCAAAATTGTTTTCGGTAGCAACCTCCCTCGCCTTAAAGCAATGCCGTCCAAGCGTTAGTTTATGATGAGAATTTCCTTGGTCATACGTCCAAATCTTCATCCACTTCATTAAGCCTTGTGGGCTATGATAATATGGCGGAATGTGTTTATAGCTATCAACGCTTCCCCATAGAACAATAATATCGTCCCACCCCTCATACCATTGAGGAATTTCGATAGATTTATACATCCTCTTGATAACGTACTCAGGAACAACCCTATCTCTACTTTTATTCCTCTCTAAACACTCTTCAATCGGAGTAGCGAAGAAATAACACTCCTTCACACAATCAATCTTAGAACTGTGTAAATAGTTCAAAAAAGCAGACCGTCTTTTTCGGGTAAGCCCAGTGCTATCTAACACACAGTCTTTTCCATTTTTCAAATCCTGTGCAGTACGCTTATACAAAAGTTGAAAAACCTTGTCTCCGTCCTTTTGCTCACATTCATTTCCATATAATTCTTTACGAATTGCGTCAGACGAATGGACTTTGTATCCAGCCAATTCCTTTTGCTTTGCGAATGTAGACTTTCCGCTTGCTGGCAAACCAACTAAAAATACTAACGTTGGCACCTTATATCACCCCTTCTGCCTATATTATAGCAAAAAGAACCCCTTTTGTCAAGGGGTTCCGAAGAAATTTTACTGTAACTCGCTAATTTTTTTATAATGAGGGCACTCCTTATTTCCACTTTTTAGATAATTTACAGGAATACCCAGATAAGAATTTCTAACATATCCCTTTAACTTTTCCGGAACACATTTATCAACCCAAATCATAAAGTCTTTTTTGCTATCGCCAGTAAGAGTTCTACCTAATTCACAATACAGCTTCACGTCTACTCCGGTTGTTGCGACATAAGTAACGACCTTCTCTGCAATTTCCATAATTTTCTCTTTATACGCCTGTGGAACCTTGCTTATAAAATCGTCAAAGGTGTCATCAGCAATGGCTTTAATGACCGAATTAGGAGAGCATAGTCCTGAAATGGCTTTATGGATGCACACATAATCGTCACATTTGATTTTTACCATATATCCGTCAATATTCAGAACATACCCTTCCATTTCGTCAGCTTTGCAAACTTTGATGTCTTGTAAAACATCGTCAAGGGTTTTGTTGAACACTTGTGTAGTCTTCACATTGTATCTATTAGAGTAGTCGAGAACTTCCTTGTACGAAAGCTGGTTTCCGTTTCGCTTATCACGAATACCAATCAAATATAAGCCTTCTTGCTCTTTGGTGTACTTTACTACATGAGCATCTTTTAAGGAAATGTATTCGAAGATAAAGGTGTATTCGGGCCACTCTTTTAACATCTTAATATATTCTGGATTATTTTTTAGCATAAGCATCCCGTCTTGCAAACGCCAACTCTCATTGGGGTCAAGTGCTCTGCTACCAGACATAACAAGTTCGCCATGATACCATGTGGCACTTTGCATTGAACCGTCCAGCTTATTTGATACTTCCAAAGATTTGCAATTCGCAATCCTCTGTTTGATATTTTTAAGAGAGTTTTCTTCTCCTTCATTCAGATTTCTAAACTTTCTAAAAGGGGAAAGTACGATTTCCTCTCTGCATAAATCTACAACCAAAGAACGACACTCTCTATAAAAACCATCATACATATCCCAGATTTCGTCAGGAGCAACCTCTGATTCCCCAGAATAAATATCTGCATAACTGCCGTATCTAATAAGGAGAAGGTTTTTGTATCTGGTAAATTGTAGGATAGAAGCAATCTTAATGTCTTCCTCCGTACCAACCTGTGCAATAATATCCTTAAAAGGAACGGCATCATCGCAATATTCAATATCATGATTTCTACATTCCTCTAAAATAGATATAATATATCTATAAACAGGATTCCACCAAAAACAATTAATAAACACTTTTACCTCATCTCCCTTAAGACTCTCTCTGCTTCTTCCTTAGATGGAAAAGTGGTTACGCCATAGTTACCGACTTGTAATTCCCAGCTATCCCGCCAGCCCGTTCCATTGTCCATAAGATAACTCAACTTCACCAAACCAACTCGACTTTCTTCAATATATGGCTCTCCCTCATCAGTTCTGATATGATAAACCATGTCTCTAACAATCAAAGGAGAGTAAATCATACGACCAGAGCTAACTTCTTCTGGTGTATACCCTGATTTTTCATAAGCATATAGTTTTTCGATAATTTGAGAAAATGCGCAATCATCACAGTCAGACTTGTTTTTAAACGGACATTCACCGCACGGAATACTGGCATCAATCTTACCAGAAAACACAGTCCCAGTATCTTTATCTGCATAAGTTAATTTATTGCTATTTGTCTTCATTATCTTTCCACCCTTTCCACACAGCATGACATCTACACCATTCTTCGCTATATCTGCTTCGGCAGAACTGCGCCGTATCATATTTACAAAAATTACATAAAGGCTCTTCCTCTCGGAGTATTCTCTTAATATCAGATTCAGCTTGTTTGCCATTCACCCGAAGCTCTATTAACATAGAGGATAATCTTTCTGAAAGACTCCGGATATTACCGGATTTAACGGCTTCAAGGTTAGTCCTCTTATCCCATTGCTGGCCCGACCTCTTTTTTCTTTTAGATACCTCAATAAGCATCAGAACACATCCTCCGTCTTTTCTTTAGACTGGTATTGAATTGGACATTCCTTGATTTCTGCGCACCATTTTCCTCTGTACGGTTTACAGCAGCACCCGGGAAATGACCAGTTACCAGCCCAGATAATCCGCACATGCTTACAACCCTTGCAACGTCCTTCGACATTGTACGCTTTGTCTCTTGTCAACTCTCACCGCAACCTTTCGTGAATATAACTTCCATTCCCGGTATAATAAATATCTTTGATTCCTATATCCCTAATAGCATTCATACAAGCAGGACATGGCTTTGCTATGGCAAATTCTCCATTTTTGTATTCTCTATAGACAAAAATACTTGCTCTACCGAAATCAATATCCATCTTCTTTGCACGGACAATAGACATCATTTCGGCGTGTAGGCTATTCTTTGCTACGTCAACATCGAACTCTCGATACTTATTATACTGTTTTTGAATGGGATTTTCTTTGACCACGTTCCACCCAATAGACACAACTTTGTTCCCACAAACAATAATTGCTCCTAAATGGTAACGTGGAAAGTCGCTGAATTCACTTGCATTTTTTGCCAACCTAAAATACTTTTGTATACTCCTTTGATTTATAGTCCCACCTCATTTCTCTTATATTATAGCAAAAAGTCGTCGCATTGTCAAGGGGTTTTGAAAGAAAATGTGAATCTAAAAGAAAAAGAGGGGAATAAAACCCCTCTTTGTAACCACCTGTTTTGTTTTTTGCCCTTTGGAAGGGTTAGCTAAAGAACCTCACTTAAAAAATCTATGGCCCTCTAACTCAAATAGAAACGTTAAGCTATTTTCAAAATAACTTGCCGCTTTTTGGGAAGCCCATCTCGGAGCGTAGAAGAATAATGCTCCATTAGATAAGTCCTCGCATTCGCCATTCAGCACTTCACGAACAGCTTGTTTTGTATCTTCGTCTGGTTCATAAGTATGGTTATAATAATTATTTACAGACGAAAATTGCCCCTTTGCCAATATCACATCGGAAATTGTCTCTGCATAAGCAAATTTATCAGATAGAACCCGATTGACAATTACCCATGCAATAATACGTTTATGCTGCAATGTTGCTCCACGCACTTCCTGCTGAATGATATATTCCATCATCCGTTGTTCTTCCTCTGTATAAGGAATAACCGGAGCCGTTGTAACAGCAATACTCTCTTGTTTCGAAACTTCTGTCCCCTCAACTGAAATATCTTCTTTTGAATGTACTTTCACAGAAATTTCTTTAGCGTCTTCATACATTTCTAACTTAGGACCCTCTACGTCACAAGCGTATACAAGATCGTTAGAATTGTTTGACCTTCCAACTTGATAAGCCGGAATGGCTTCAAGGCTACCACAAACGATATTAAGGAATATTGCGACAACAACGCTTGTGGCTCCTCTAATCACACTTCTCTTTATCAACTTAAAAATCTCCAATCCCAAGTGGCTACCTTTATATTATAATGAATTTTTTACCATTTGTCAAGGGGTTTTGTCACTTTTTGTAATCACTTAGTAACTTTTTCATAATCAAATTTCCCTTAGATGCAATTTGACGAACTCGTTCATGACTAAGACCAAATTCTCTTCCGGTAGACGTATATACGCTAATATCGCCATTCATAACCCTTTCAACATATCTCCTATAGACATCTGCATTTTTCGGAGACATTTTTTGTCTAATTTCTTTGTCAATTAGATGAAAAATACTGTCTCTAAAACTGTCATCCTCTACCGTTTTCTCTACATTAACAGACTCATCCTGCTTATCTAAAATTGCATCCAGAGAAACACTTCCATTCATTGTACGGTTATAGAACTCGGCAAGATAATTTTTGTCCACATTATAATGTAAGTCATTGACAATAGCCATAATCTCATCGAATGTCTTGTCTTTATTTTTAACCACTACAACCTCTGCTTTGTTCTTATCCGTATAAGAGATGTTGTTAGTCTTCCCGGTCACTCCTGCCCGTCTGTACAAGAACAACCCTATTTCCTTACTTACGGCACTATATACATATGTTGACAGGCTTCCCTTACTTTTATCCCATGTTGCTGTACTCCTCCATAAACGAGTCATACCCTCTTGAATGGCATCCTCTTTGTCCTGCTCCCCCTGAATATCATACTTATTAACACATGAATAAACCAAGTTTATATTCTTCTCCAACATCTTTCTTCTTTCTTCCAAACTTCTCTTCATTTACCTTTCCTCCTTTTAATCCTTTGTATATTAACGATGCCGTTAAGTCATCTAATCAGCTCGAACTTTTCTCTTCTTTTCTAATCCCATTCTCACTTTATCGACAATCTGTGCCACTCTTTGTTTGCTGACACCGTATTCGTCTGCAACATCCTGCATACTGCCCGAACCCTCCATCATTTTGCGCATCCAAGAGTAATAAATATTTTTAGTTTGTTGATTACTTCTTTTGAGAATTCTATCTACTTCATCAAGCACATTACGAACCAAGTCTTTATTTTCGACCAGCTGTTCCACGTCAACAGCTTTGTCTTTAATATTTGCTCCATACCCGCTCTCTTGGTCGGCATATACGTCCTCTAGCGGTGTTACGCCTTCTACAACCATAGAATACACATTCCAAAAAACAGCTCGGTTTTCCTTTTTGCCCCTTATTCTCTCCCACTCTTTGAAGATCCACTCTTTGTCCTTGTCTTTATTTTGAGATATAAGAATAGAGAGTCTAAATATAGGACCACCCTCTTTTCCTATCCCGCACCTTTCCCATTTCCATCCTTTCACTCTACTTGTAATACAGTTGGT
>ERZ1034878.9-NODE-9-length-92934-cov-93.150766_pt1 | contig 92934 bp, 148 predicted proteins | sample MGYA00520593_ERZ1034878 | MGnify/ENA primary metagenome ERZ1034878 (study PRJEB33766, sample SAMN09781724) | gut metagenome | biome: gut microbiome | host: Homo sapiens | place: Madagascar | study: EMG produced TPA metagenomics assembly of the PRJNA485056 data set...
AAGACGCGATTACAGGATTTTAATTTCCATGACACATCTTCCTTGTTATTTTTTTGTTTTTGTTTCAGTTTTGCCCTCAACGAATACAGTCTAAGCAGCCTTAAATGCCAATATTTTTCTTCCTCATCATAAAAGTAGCTTGTATCTACACCATAACAATAAATCTGTTTGTCGAGAGCCAATCAATCACCTTCTTCTATATAATACTTTAATCCCTTATTAACCCATACACTCGGCATTTTCACCTTACCATTTAACCACTGGGATACTGTGGAAGATTTTAGTTCATTCTTCTTACAAAAATCAGATAATGTATCATATATCAATTCTTCGCAAACAACTTTTTTAGCTTTAGGATTTTTTGAACCAGTAAATTTTTCGCGAAGAAATTCTTTTTGTTCATCCGAAAGGTGCTTCCCAAACATAGGATTATTCTCTCCAAAACGCCTAACTCCTGTCATTGGGTGCGTGTGCTCACTATGCCATTTCTTTCCCCATTCAGATATTTTTTTCTTTTCCTCTTCTGTATGTTTATGTCCAAACATGGGATTCTTTTCACCAGATAATTGTCCCTTATGCGCTTTAGACATCCTATCTTTGGTCTTTTTACTATGATGCTTCCCGAACATAGGATGATTCTCACCAGTGTTATTTTCAGATGACAATAAAGCACATCTTTTCCTAGCCTCTTCAAACTCTTCTGGAGATGGTTCATATCTTGACTGTTCTGAATTTCCATGTATTTGACACATGCTCCACCATGCAAATTGCAGTCCGTTATTGCTCGGGTTTTCTAATGCAAGTAACTTATGTGCAATGTAATGCTCTTTAGCATACAAGTCAATCAAATTATTCTTATCATTTGTTCCACCAAGACACTTTGGTATAACATGATGTCGCTCTTTATATTCTCCTTCAGGAACACCAAATTGCCCACGAGTACCTAATATATTCTGAATAAAATCATTATAAGTCAGGCTCAAAAAATCACCTCTAATTCATTCTCTGAACTACCATATATCCAAAGCGCCCAATCACGCTCAGTTGGCTCATCATCCCACACTTCTGGTTCTGTATCTTCCGATACATACCAGTTATAGCTCATTTCGCTCCACAATTTCTTACCACCTCCTTGAGCTTAATGCTATTATACCATATATTTGATTATTTGTCAATACTAAAATTTATACTTGACAAAAATTGATTGATGTTATATAATCTCTTATATATTATACTATATATTACAGTATTTGTCAATAGTTAATTTATTCACAATTTATTAACATATAGTTTATAATACTGTAATATCTATATTCTATAATATCTATTAGTATATATAATAATATATAATTACAATTTAACTATTATCTACTCATAAATTCGTAGATAATAGTTAAATTGATACGAAAAATCAATTTGTCAAAAATTATGCTTGACAAGTGCAACTTGATATGATATAATCATAGCGTGAGGTGAAAATAAATGAAAATGAGTTGTATGTATTGTACAAAAGGATACCCGTTGCCATTGCAAAGCGATTATAGCGGCATAGAAGCTGGATTTATCAACGACAATGGATTGCTTCGTATTCGAGCATTTGACGAAAATGATGACTTACAAACTCAAGATATTGTCAGTTTGAATTATTGCCCAATGTGTGGAAGGAAATTATTCAATGCCAAGAACAAAGAAAATTAACGCTATAGTCCAATATGGCGATACAGGCTGGATTATCAATGATTGCGGGAATGAGCAATTTGAGCTATATAATATCAACACCAAGCAGATTTTAGCAAAGAGCAATGATCCGTTGGATTTTGATAAGCATATAGATAAGATTTTTGGCAAGGAGACGGCTAGACGTGTTCGAGATTTTCAAACTGAGTAAGAAGAAGAAAGAGCTTGAAGAGCAGATTACTCAACTTAAAGCAGATATTTCTAATATGCAAATAGAAATTGATAACTACGACGAACATCGGCAAATTGCGGCGCATCAATATGAAAGCACTATGCGATCTGCAAAAGCGGCTCAATCTGTCCTTGATGCTCTAAATGGCAAAATCCACGTCATTGAAGAAATGCAGGATTATAATATCTCATATTATCAGGATTCATTGGATGAACTTGAGCATAAGCGCTATGAGCTGCAAAGCAAAATTGAATCTGCTGTCAACACTGGCTTGTATCGTATTGAGCAAGGATATACACTCAATGATTCTGCTAGACGTGGTAAAGAAATGCAGGACGTATATGGACGAGGATTAGTTTACGCTATGTCAGGATATATTGACAGTAAAGAAAAATCTATAACAACAGGCAATATCGCTAAAAGCAAGGAATTGATTAAGAATAAATTTAATTCTTATCAATCTAAAGCAAATAAAGTCGGATTGGCGCTTAATGCTGAATATGTAAAGGCACGGCTTGATATGCTTGATATGAACTTAGCTATCAAGGTGAAACAGAAAGAAGAAAAGGCTCGAATCCGTGAAGAAAAGCGTAGATTGAGAGAACAAGAACAGTTGCTTGCTGATATTGCTAGAGAACGCGCTAAATTGCTTGAAGAAAAGAAAGCAATGAATATTGCGTTTAATAAGGCATTAACAGATGATGAGCGTAATAGGATTAAATCTCAATTAGCCAGTATTGACAAGCGGCTTGATTCTATTGCTTATTGTGAATCACATAGCAAGGCCGGTTGGCTATATGTCATTAGCTCACCAAGTCTGCCCGGATTGGTGAAGCTAGGCTGTACCAGAAGATTGAATCCTGCATTGAGGGTGCGCGAACTCAGCTCTAGCAGCTTGCCAGAACCGTACCATGCTCATTGCTTTGTATTCAGTGATGATTGCTTTGAGCTAGAAAATAATATTCATAAATATTTTGACAAAGAGCGGGTCAATCCAGATAGAGAATTTTTCCGCATTGAGCCAAAAGAGGCCATTGATGTGCTAAAGGAAATTTTTAACGTAGATGTCCATTTTGTAGATGAAGATTGTGATGAAGATGAGGAGGATGGATGAATGAGTGTGTATGTATATGAAAGCCATCTTGGAGGACTTTATACATCAGATGATTATATCCCATCTGATGAATTGTATTGTGAGCAATGTGGAGACAGTGATTATGAAATTGGCTCATTTGACACATTTGAGGAATTTCTTAAGTATTATGCAGATAATATCTATGTCGACCCGTTGGATGGTGGATATAATTTTGATTTAGTTATCTCAGATGTGGGTTATGCTTTTGATGATGATTTAACAAAAGAAGAAGCCGCAAACATTGTCAGAATAGCGAAGAAAGAAATAGAGGATGAATGAATGATTATCTATACTTGCCCTAAATGTGGTGGAGATATTTACCATACTTGTATCTGTACATTGCCGCCTATTGATGTATGGGCTTGCCTAAATTGTGACTGGCAGTATGAAGAAAAAGACGGCGTTGAATATCATCCATTCAAGCCAGTTCAATCCAAGCTTGATGAAGATTGGACAATGTATGAAAATATTGAAAATATTATGTTGAATGACTGATGGAAGGATGAATGAAAATGCATATAACTAGAAAAACGATGATCGATACTCTTATCGAATATTGTTATAGATGTGAAAAATGTGATAATTGTGAATTAAAAAAATTATATGATTTTGATGTAGATAAATACACAGATGATTATGGTTGTGCGTTTGAAGATATGGACGATGAGATGCTTATTAAATGCCATAATTGGTACAAAAAGATTGACTTATCTGCTTGTGAAAATGCTGAAGCTGAATGTTGTGACAAAGAACCAGATGTTGATATGGTGAATCATCCATCTCACTATACTCAGGGCGGTATTGAATGCATTGATGCGCTTAAAGCCGCAACTGTAAGCAAGACTGGTATTGAAGCAGTATGCACAGCTAACGCTATTAAATATCTATGGCGCTATGAAGAAAAGAATGGCGTTGAGGATGTTAAAAAGGCAAGATGGTATATTGATAGATTGATTAAGGAGCTTGAAAATGGCTAAATATATAAATTTGGATGATATGCTTGAACAGTTTGATAAACGTGCTTCAAAACTAGTTGGGGATAGACGAGTATCAGTTGAAGCGATGCGCGATTTTATCTGTAACAGACCAACAGCTAATGTAAAAGAAATTATATACGCTCATTGGATAGATTACCAAGTGCCACACATCTCTTGTTGCTCTTATTGTGATTGGGGAATCGATCCTCTTGATAAATCCCAATACTGTCCGCATTGTAACGCTGAAATGATAGAGGTAAAATAATGGCTGTTTATATTAGACTTGATGATGCTGTAGAGGCATTTAAGAAAGCTGAAGCAGATGATATTGAGCGGTACGGGTGTTGGATTATTGATTGTTTTCCAGCTGAAAGAGCCATTGAGATTATCTGTAAATGTCACAAATATTTAATTAAAGGCGAGGCTACAGAATGACTAATCGTGAATGGTTGATGAACCAACCTGAAGAACAAATTATTACAAATATGACAAAGCCATGTCCTCATCATCATTGCCCCGACATTCTAAAATCATGTATGGAATGTTGGATTGATTGGCTTGATGAAGAACATAAAGAACCAGATGAACCAGAGAACTAAGCGCGGCATTGAATCAGCTTGTAGAGCAAGCAAAGAATCTGAATTTCCTAGATACCACCTTGGCGCAGCTTTGTACTATAAGGGTGTACTGCTTGCTACTGGATGCAACAGTACCAAAACAAGCCCATTGCAAAAGCGGCTCAATGCAGAGCGTGAATTTGACCCCAACCAGAGCGGCGTAGTAAATTCGCTTCATGCAGAAATCAGGGCATTGAGTAAAGTAAAATATCTGGATATTGATTTTAGCAAATCGACGCTATATGTATATCGTGAATATGCAAATGGCAATAAAGCAATGGCGCGTCCATGTCCCGCTTGTATGAAATATATAAAAGAACTTGGAATTAAGCATATTTGCTATAGTACGGCTGATGGAATTGCTGAAGAAAGGATTGATTAAATGGGAACTGATATTAACATGGTTGCCGAGGTGCGGCGTAATGGTGTGTGGGAGATGTCAACTGCTAAAGTTTTTAAGAATCCATGGTATGACTCGGCTTCAAATAAGAAATGGGCTATGGAAGAATATGTGAGTAAACCTAATGATAGTCGAAATTATAACTTGTTTGCCATTCTTGCAGGAGTTAGAAATGGCGAGGGATTTGCTGGTTGTAGAATCGGTGAACGATTCAATCCGATTGCTGAGTTAAAGGGATATCCTGATGATATGTCTAAAAATGACGTTTTGTTTGGCGATGAATATGGCTCTTGGCTCACATTAAGAGAACTGCACGAATATGATTGGGAGCAGTTGCATAGAAAATATGGATATGTGGACGAAGCCACATATCGTGATTACATCATGAAGGGAGAACAACCAAATTCTTATAGTGGCGATATATGGGGGCGCAATATTGTTAAACTAACAGAAACAGAAATGGTTGATTTAATCAATGGTGAATATCCAAGAGACGAATCAAAGGAATATTATACCGCTTGCTATTTTGCGCCAATCACATATAGAGAATGTGCAGATTGGTTCTATGATGAAACGATGGAGGGACTGAGACGGCTTATTCCAGATGGTGGTACGGAAGATGATGTACGAATCGTATTTGAGTTTGATTGCTGAAAGGATTGATTAAATGAAATATATTAATCAAGATTATATAGAAATCAAGCCAATCGAATGTGCTGGACATGACTATTATCAAATTGGCATAGATAAGTGGAATATCATTGTTGGACTTGGTGGATTGGTTAAGATTGCTAATGAGGCAAATAGGATTATACAGGAATATGTGGATAGGCTTGATAAGGAGGATTGAATCATGGATGCTGTTGAGTTTCTTGTGAATAAAGCAAGATATTGTATTTTTAGTGGTTGTAATTGTGATAAGTGTCAAATTTTTAATGAATGTGCTTCTGATTTGGATTCATTGACAAAAAAGCAAGCACAGAGGATGGTTGATGTTGTTGAGCAATGGACAAAAGAACATCCAATCAAGACGCGCCAGAGCGAGTTTTTAAAGATTATCCCAAATGCAACAATGGATGGAGATGTGATTGGGCTATGCCCAATGGGACTCGAAGGAACGCTGTGTAAACCTAAAAATTGCGCTCAATGTCGCCGTGATTATTGGTTGCAAGAGGTTGAGTGATGATTTGGCATTATCCAACACTTAAAGATGATGGGTGGCATCCATCTAAAGATAAAGCTTGGCCTGTTAGTGGGGCATATCATATTTTACAAATGAAAGAAAATCCTAACAGATTGTGTGCATATAACGACGATGATTTTATTGTCGCTTATTACAACAATCTGTTAGAATGTTGGGAAACAGAGAGCTTTATGGATTATATTCAATGGGAAGATGTAAAACGCTGGTGTGTGATTACTGGTAAAGACGGTAATCCTGTAAAAGATATGGAGGGTTGATAATGCGACTGATTGATGCTGATGCTTATAAGGAGTTGCATTGTAAAGAATGTACCGGCGATTGTGGTGTGTGCAAGTTTGTTTATGGTAAAGATGATATATGTGGTCTGATTGACCAAGCACCAACTATTGATGCTGTGCCGGTAGTGAGATGTAAGAATTGTGAGTATTTTGGAACAAATGATGAAAATGTGCCATATTGTTTTAACACATTTGGACTAGATGACCCTGAACCAAATGGATTTTGTAACTATGGGGTGTAGAAAAATGTGGACTAAATTCAAACATTGGTTGATTAGAAAACTGGGCGGTTATGTTGCACCATGTATCAAATGTAATGAATATAAACGAACATTACTTCAAATTGATAGACAAATTGTTGAGTTAAGTGGACTTGTTAATTTAAACTACCTAAATTGGGTTGTTAATGACTTAACAAAAGAAGAACTCATTGAACGTGGTAAAGATGATATTTTTGAGACCATATGTGATTTTTTAAGCGATAGTAATAATATTAAATATGAACTTAAAGATGATGGATTTTTGCGTGGAACACTGATGGTGGTAAAACCAGTATGAATACTGACGAAATCCCACTACAATACATCAAAGCATACCGCAAAGCACTGCGCGATGTTGTTGATTGGTTGGAGCGGCATGAACAACAAATGAAAGCATATAAGCTAACAACCGGAAAGGATTATATGGCTTTTCTCAGGATGTTCAGAGATGCGCCTGACGATCTAATGGAAATGGGTGGCTTTGCAGACAGATATAGAGTACCTGATGAATGTAAGGACAAAACAAAGAAAGCGATTGAGAAACGAAAGGAGAAAGAGCATAAATGAAATCATTGACTCAGCTAGCAAATGAATCATTGTCAGTATGCGATGGATGCTCGAATTGGCGCATTTGCAAATTTAGCGAAAATGTGAAACGAGCTGAAGCAGAATATAAGCAACTAAGAGAAAATGCACATTGGCCTGAATGCGTAAAAACGACGCTAGGATGTAAATATAAGCAATTTGTCACAAATTGGAGAAGCGCCAAACTTTGTACTGGTCAAAAATACGTGTGGAATGGAGAAACATATGTGAATACAGGAGACCCGCCATTTACTTATAATGAAGGTTCGACTTGTAATACAACTGAATAAAATGAAATCTGCCCCAATACCCTATACATATAGGGAATAAATTGGGGCAGATTTTTATTGTTTTTCACTAGCAACTAAATCCTTGAGCTTGTCGCTCTGCTTATTGTTCATATTGATGTCAACAAATTCGCGCCGCTGTTTACCTGTAATACAACTAAGTTGGCTGGTCTGAATAATCTTAGTACACGCCTCTTTATTGATTTTCTCAAAGCTGGGATAATGCTCATAGACATCTAATAACCGATTAGCTATCCATTCCTTTGTGGCTGGCTTAATGATATAGACCTCTTTGACTTTGACATATTCGCCACCAAATGCCTCTTGAGTTAATTGAGCAAGCCGCACTTCAAACGCCTTATATTGCTCTGTGGACACATATGGCTTGTAGACTCTATTGTCTATAACTTTGCCCCAATTTGGAGGCATTATCTCATTGACGGCTTTAGAATAGATGGAAAGACATGTCTGATGATCTGGGCTATCTTCTGGCACATCATAGGTTTCGAGCCATGTTTCTTTCCCATCTGGATTATACCGTTGCTTATAGAGCCGATAGCCTCTATTCAGGTCAATAACATAACGGTTCTTCATGGTTAGCAATTTGCGCCTAGTCCATTGAGCAAGGATATTATATACCACGCCATTAACCAAGCTCATATAGCCATAGTGCTCTGAATTTTCTACGGCTTGGCTATATGTATAGCTGAAATTATCATTGACCTCTTGGAACATTCTGAGCAGATTGCTGGTTGACGCATATATGGTGGCGCAATTTGTCTTTAGAAATATTTGATAAAGGGCGGCTTCAAATGCTGCTTGATATGAGTCTTTGTCTAGTTCATTGATAAGGGCGTCTGCTTCAGGATAGACCTCTTGGACAATATAACGGGTTGGATGCCCTAAAGTATCTAGTTGACAATAATTCCGAACTTTATCCAGTTGAGAAATTTTAGTATTACCAGATTTAGTTGGGATATCTAATGCGCGGCATAATTCTGGATATTTCAATTCGCGCCCTTCTATTTTAATGAGTGCATCAATGAGCTTATTATCTTCGTTGGATGGTAGATATTTTGGTTTGCTTGTCATATTTTCTTCCTTTCTATTTTTTTGTACATTGATATAAAATTTTTGTACATTGCGTGACACTATAATAATACTAACGTATTATATTAGTATCACCGATTGTACAACTTTTTTATCATCATCTAATTATACCATATTCTAATCATCTATTTGTTAACAAATTGTAAATTATGAATAATTAAAGTTTTGTTTAATTAACTGGTAATAATGTGAATGTAATTAAAAATTTTGAGTGAATTTTTTAATTATGAGAATTGTGAAAATATATAAAGCGTTACATGGTATGTGCTTTGTTATAATATGCGGAGATGTTGATTGTTGAAGTCTGTATGGCATTACAAGTTATGTGATTTGTTGTGCTAAATGCCCATTTCTTACATTTCTATCATTCCCATCCATAACCATGCCCCCGTACTGTAAAATGCTACCAGTAATAAAAACACCTGAAAATAACACTTTCCCACTGTTTCATATGAAAATGCGATATTTATCGCATAATCATGCGAGTAAATCTTATTCTACAATTGTAGAGTGAATTTTTTCTAACTGTATCAATCGAACTAATACAGTTAATACGCGCGTACACGTTACATATTATGCACTTTTTGGTAAACACCACTTTCCCCATACCACCAAACACTATTTATCCCATTATCCATATTATACTAACTACTATAGTACACTATAACATCTAATACACCACACAAGATACCATATTCAATACAATTATATCGATATTTAAATACTGTTACCACTATGAAACGTATTGTAACTCTTTCGCAACTATTCTAATCAGTACACTATATAGCTATATATACCGATATAATCTATCGATAAAAACATACAATAGTTCATATCGATATAAATATATCTATTTAATAATAAGAATCATTCCTAATAATAGAGATATGAATATATATGCAGTATATTCATATCATATCTATACAATAATTCAATCAATTCTAGTATATTCTAACTTTTTAGGTGCATATCATAGCTATTTACTTATAAAATAGTGAATATGATAACTGTATGAAAAACGTATAACGGAATACTTTTCTTTGCCGTATGATTTCACGTCTGAACATAAAAACGGCGTTACGGGGCTTCTAGCGCCTCACAGAGACATTGTAACTTTTGCTGCATCTGAGCAGAATAGACTATCGTCATTTTATACAATTCAAGAACATAATTTTTATGCAAAACGTCAATAGACAAATATAACGCGATATGATATTATCTTAGCATCCAAGGAAACAAAAAAACATTTTGGAAAGGAACTATTTACAATGAAATACGTACTTTATATTGATTATCGCGCAAATTACAAACCCCTTACAAGTGAATATCGTAAACTTAAGGCAAAGACATTAAGTGACGCAATTCTCGAAGCTGATGCACAGTATAACCCAGATACAATGTATCTCATGCGCATTATGGTAAAGGACGGCAAGGCTGAAAAAGTGGATTCTGATATTAAACGCACTGTATACCGCACTAAGCTTGAGCGCCGGACACGTTGGGCGGAAACAAACGACGAACACGTTGTAGGTTATTACAAAGCGCCATTTGCCGAATGGTTTGAAATCATGTGATATTTTCCCGGCTGGCCGTCATAGCTGGCCGGGATTTTTATACCCATATCCATTTCGTCAATTTGTATAAAATCAGCCGCGCTTTTTTGTGCAATATTTTTATAGTAGAACTATTGACTTTTCCGGCGTTCTACGCTATCATATAACCATGCAAGGGAGGTGAACAACTTGCAAGAGCAATACAAGGGATTTCTGATTCAGGAATTCGAAAGTGTCTATTATATCCGAGACGCAAGCGGTAAAATTGTACTGCAAATAGAAACAGAAAAAGCCGCTAGAGAATGGATTGACAGACAGTAAATAGCAAGGCGGGAGAAATCCCGCCGAACTATAAAAAATAAACAAAAACAGTCAATCAATTTTATACAATTTGCCGATTGACATTATACAAAATATTGGCTATACTTAAGGCACAAACAAAAAACAGGAGGAATAAAAAATGGAAATCACTGTAAAATCTTTCGAGCCGAAGGAAGAAATGAGCATGTATATTCGAGATCAAGAAGCAAAGCATATTTGTAAAGGTTTTAAGGCGGTCACTTTTGACGGCGAAAAAATGGTTGAGTTGGTCGATCTTAGAATCGGCGCGACGGTATCTACAGCTTATGCTTGTGTATGGTTTAATAATGAAAAAAAATGGGCGTATGGTTCCGGAAAAGCGGGCGGTTATGGATATGATAAAGGAAGTGCCGCGGCTGAAGCCGCTTTCCGGGCGGCTGGCATGGTAACTTCCGGATTCGGTGGAACTGGATGCAATCGGGAAGCGGTAAAAGCTGCCGGTGAATATCTCAGCGACGGAAAGCCTGTGTTCGTTGTAGAATTTTACGGATAAATATTTCTACGTGGTTTTCTAGGCCGTTTTCCATAAAAAAGCGGCACCCCATGAACATTTTTAGAATTTTGGAGGAATTTTGCAATGAAATTTTATCAAGTGAAGCGTGAAGCGGACAACAAAAAGATTGACAAAAATTGGAATATTTTTGTCGGCGGTGAACTGTTTACTGAAAAAGAAATGGAAAAATATGGCAGACGTTGGGCAGATAGGAATAATTATGACCATAGTCGGGAAATGGCATACACAAAAAGACAACGCGAACTTTTTATGGAAAATTTTATTGAACGAGAAATTCCGAAAAATAAGACGTATTGGTTATTTGGGGCGCGTTTTCCGTTCAAAGAATACGAAGTGGAGGCGTAAAACATGAAAAACAAAAAACGCCGTTTGAATCCCGTTTACTGGACGTTGCAATTTTTGGGCGGTCTGGTAGCAATTTCCAGCTTGTTTTGGATTTCATATATGGTTGAAAAAATTTTAGGGGGTTGATATCATGAAACACACTGTAAAATACTGGGACAAGAAATTGCTATCCCTGCAACGTCTAGCCGACTCCGTAGGCTACGAAATAGACAGCGACGCGGATTATATTGCGGCTTGTGCTTGTCAGCCTGCAACGTATGGGGAGTTTTGCAAGATGAAATATCCGCGTCCGGAGATTTTGCCACTTTTTTACAAAGTAGTCGAGCGGGTGCAGAGTGTTAAAAATTGTAAATAATAGGGAGGATTTTGCAATGTTATTCTATGGAAAGTATGAAAACGGAAAACGTTATATCTGCACATACGATGAGGAAAAATACGGAGCGTCGCGCGTGATATCGGACGACTTGACATTCATTTATCACAACTCTGTTAGTGTAAACCGCGTGTACAAAACAGAGCGGGAAGCAATGGCGGATAGTTGGGGAAAATATAGCAGCAAGCCCGTTATTTTACCGGACGGCACCGAGACAACGCCCGCGCGTTATTTTGGGACGGAAGATATAAATGATGTATTTGTTCCTTGGTATGATGTAAAAAGCGAACTTTGGCCGGGTGAGACGGCATAACAAGCCCACTATGCCACGAACACAAGAAGCATATAAACATATGACGCCGCGCTGAAAAGCCCGTAGCAAGGCGCTGAGCGGCTGAGAAATGGAAGGAGTAAAAATAAAATGAAGGCCATTATTACTATTGCAATGCTGATTTCTGCACTGTTTTCTACTAAAGAAAAGAATGCCAATATCTTAAAATATGGAATCTATGCAGATTCAAGCCGTTGTATTGCAATAGAGACCGTAGACAAAGACACGGAGCGCGTTTCCATTCAGACTTCGGGCGGCATGGTCTACGCATTCGATACAGATACGGGAGATTATGAGACAGAAGAGGATGTTACTTGTATTTTCTGCGATATGGGGACGCAAGACGTTCACGATGATATGATCATATCGGCTCGATATGATAGATATGATTTGCTTCCGTAAAGCTAATGGCAATTCTAAAGCCTGTAGCTTGATCGCTATGGGCTTTTTCTTTGTGTCTCTATGTTTCTATAGCTCTAGCATAGTTCGCGCCGTGTAAAGCCGTCAGAGTCTCCAGAAGAGTATTGTACAATATGCACAACCGACACGGGTTTGCATTATACAATCTGCACAAATTCCAACTTTTCAGGCTATTTCTATTTTTTTACAAATCTGGTTAGACGACTCTAACTCTCATATTTTTCCACCACGCTTTACTCAAATGAAGTGAAAAATCGAGGGGTCGAGCGGGCACAAGCATGAGTGCACCTTACAATTTTTTACATTTTCCCCAGCAATATACAGTACATATAATGGCTTGGTGCGAAAAAAATCGACCTGTATTTTTCTCATGTGCGCTTGTGCGGATTAGATCAAACGAATTTTCCCCAGTAATATATGCCTATATACAATTGCGGCGGCGCGGACGAGGCTGAGGGTAGGCGTGTCGGCGAGAATCGACTATGGGTATATCTTGCCTAGGGTGGATGTGAAAGCGGCCCAAATCGGTACAGATGGCGCGATATGGCTATGATGAAATCTGTGCTCACAGTTGGCGCGTCTTATATCATACAGACAAATTTCCAATCGACAATCGCACATTATTTTACGATGGGAAAATGTGTGAATGTACACAAATCTCCTATAAAAAATGTGATGATGTGAGTGAATATTCATATGAAAAATGTGAATGGATTTGACTTTGATGCTAATATGCTTATTGATATGTGCATGAAAGTACGATAATGTTTTTATTTATAGACATAAAGCTGCGTGTTGTTTATAAATATACCTATCTACATCATGCGTATTGTTATCTATATCATTTATGTACATGATGGTGTAGATATATCTGCATATGAATATGCTAATGTATATGCAGATGGATGTGTTAATGTATTGGTTGACTGATATGTGTATGTACAAATGGATATGTAAATGATAATGATTATTATTATTGTATATGTGTATGTATATAAATATCTATATATGCACGAGTCGGAAAATGAGAATTGATTTTCTTATATGTAAATACAACCAAAAAAATGAAATTCTAAAATCGAAATTGATATTTACAATCCCAAAATGAAAATTGAAATTTATACTTGACAAATAGAATCAAATGTGATATACATATATACGAGCCATAAAACGAAGAATGACTATTGAGGAGGTAAATTAAAATGAAGCGCACAACTAGATATGCCATTGCAGGAATTGGACTTGCACTATTTGGATTGGCTGGTTGTATGGGAATTATCCTGAGTCCATTTGAATCAAGCCATAACGTGCAATCTGTACAATATACAATTAAAACCGAACCGATTGAGGAATCAAAATTTGAATCTGTTGAGCCACGATATATCTACGTCGAGCCGCAGATTGTAGAACAGGAATCTGAAATTGAACGCTATAAATCGCCCATCAATCTGACAGAGGATGATCGTTGGTTTATTGAATCTGTAATGGCTGGTGAATGCGCATATGAGCCGTATAAAGGCAAGCTGGCTGTTGCTCAGTGCTATTTTGATGCAATGGTAAAGAGCGGCTTGACGGCTCGTGAAGTTAAAGATGTCTACAAATACGCTGGTTGGAATCCAGATTTAGATAAACAGAATAGAAAAATGTATATTGAGGTTATGGACGCTGTGCATGATATTTTTGATATGGGGCAATTCGTGACCGAAAAGCCGATTCTGTTTTTCTATGCGCCATCTTTGTGCGATAGCCCATGGCATGAATCTCAGAATTATGCGATGACGATTGGTGGTCATAAATTTTTCTATGCTGACGAAGACGAAAATGCAGAATGGGCAAATATTCTCTTGACAAATGTAAATGAATATGGTATAATCGAGCCATGAAACTGAAAAGGATGAATGAGATGCATTATGAAGATAGTCAATGGAGTAAAGATTGGCGTAGATGGTGGCATGAGTCATGTGATAAATTAGGAATCCCGTATGATACTTCATTCAAAGATTTCACTTTAGTGTTGGGAGATTATCTATATCCGAATGGTGTCTCATATCCACCAAATCGCGCCGAACGCCGCAGATTTAAAAGAAAGAAAAGATAATAATGTATGTACTCTATAATCAAAAATATTATCTCATGCACAATGCTATAGGGCAATGGATTCCAACGTCTGAATTAAACGAGGCGTTCCAATTCAACGATAAAACAAAAGTCGAAAACGCGCTTGCTAATTTGCCAAAGCAAATGCGCAATCTGGGTTATTTTGTGCAACAGATTGATGCACCATCTAAACCCGTCGATTTCGACCAGTTTAACAATTCAAATTTGGTCGATTATGATTCAGCATTGGCGCAAATTGGCTCATTCTGTGACCTGCATGACCAACTTGTAGCAAGGGCAACGTGGGTTGAATATAAGCTGCAAGAGGTAGAGAATAAAATTCAAGATGTACTTCATGCTATTGAGTTTAATTCATACAATGCTAGAGATGGATATAAGATATATAAGTTGCTACATGATTTACGGCTCGAACGGCGCAAATATAAAGACGAGCAAATTATAGCTGATGTTATGAAAAGCGGCTTTGTCAATTCAAATTGGGAATTGGTTAGAAGTAGAGTGGATGATCTGAAAGATAGACAATATCATGTTAGAGAAATGGAGGAGCTGTTTAAGCAATGAAAACAACGTTGAATGATGTAATTGATTTTTGTCTTTACATGATTGATAAAATTACGGAGATTAGAGACAATACAACAGATGAAATTGTAAGAATTAAAGCCCAAACAAAAATAAATACATATACAACTATACTTCAGTATATCTTGGACGATGAGGAGGATGAAGTTGATGATTGATGTATTATGGAATATTGTTAGTTATATTGGGCTTGTCGCACTTTTATTAGCAATTATTGGCACTTGTATTCTTTTGGTTTGTGGCATAATCAGCATTGTTAAACAGACGAAGGAGGAGTTGTTCAAATGATTGAAACAACAATTTATAAATGTGAATATTGCGGCACAGAATTTGATGATGAGTATGAGGCACATTGTCATGAGTGGGTATGCAGATATAAGGATATTAGCAAGCAAGATGGTAGCCGTCTAAAATTTTATAAAGAAGATGGCTCAGAAATCAAATTTGACAATGCGTCTTTTGTGTGGGACGATCTTGATAATGTTGTAGCGTTTACTGTTAATCACGAATGTGACATCCAGTTTGTAGTTGATTTCTTTGAATGGCATGGTTATGAGAATCCATTCAGACAGATAGAAGTCAAGGATTACGAGCATATGTATATTGATGACGTGTGGAAGTTGATTGGCTTGTGGTGGTTTGACCAAGACCTGCATTATGGTGAATGGGTGCGTGTAGATGACCAGATTAAAAGATGGACAGATATTAAAAATAAATTCGAAAATAATGCTTGACAAATTCAATTCTATATGGTATAATCTAATTATCAAATGAACGGAGATAATGATATATGGGATTAGATATTAGAATCAGCCGCGCCAAGCCAATCTATTGTCCGCATTGCGGAGAATTGGTTACATATCGAGCCGTTGATACAGTTGATGATGGTGGCTCAAGTTGGTATGAATTTCTTGAATCCATTGGATATTATAAGCCATATGTCAAAGGACAACCATATTCACAGTCTATGTATGGTAAGGATTTAATGTTGGACAATGAGCAGGTCGGTGAGTTGTTCAAATTTGTAAATCATCATGATTTTGATGGTATATGTCAAATGGATAGCGTATCGCGTCTGATAAAATCGGCTCGTATCGATGGCGATAAAATTGTAATCAATGCAGATTGGTGATGAAATTCCATTTCTCAATGGCTGGGCTTGTGAAAAATTTATTGAAATAAATAAAATTTGTTCTTGACAAATGACTAATTGTGTGATATAATATAATTACAAAATAAAAGGATGGTATATATTATGGACAAGAAATTGGTCAAGTTTCTTGAAGAAGCGTATCAAATGGCAACCATGTGTAATGACTATTTTGATGTCAAATTTTATACCACTCAAGCCTCTGGAGCTTGTTGCTACGAATATGAGCGATCTGGGGATATGGGTGCAATCAATATCTGGCGTAATGAATGGCGAGAAAAATTTGAAAAAATTAGCTTGACAAAATGACTAAATTATGATATAATTTGAGGTGCAATATGAGCTTGGTATATAATGGGTATTGCGATTGTGCGTTATGTGATAAGCCGATTAAAATGAAAAGAAAAATTGTTGAGCGGCATCATGGGTATATGGAAGTATATGACGAAATTGAATGGGAACCAGATGAACCGGCTGGACTTGTTTATGATTGGGTTTGCGCCGAATGAAGCAAAAGAGAGATATTATCAAGAATATTTGAAAAAATGTAAAGAAGTAGATGATAAAAAACAGAAAGATGATGAAATTTTGTCATACTTAATGAGTGTAAATTCTATTACTAAAATTAAACCAGAGATGGTTGGTTATGGATATGAAAATGCCGTGCTTGATGAGGCATTAAAAAAGTTGAAAAATAATTCTTGACAAATATCAAATCATATGGTATAATACAGATGTGGTTGAGAGGTTGGGCAATCTCAATTACAGTTCTTCATTGCGAACCTCCTAGAATATAGTCCTGAGCATGACGATAAAAGGCTCAATAAAAATGGCGGTGTCGGTTAATGGTAAGCCAGCTGGCCTATACCCAGTTTAGCCCTAGATTGGGGCAAAATCAGAGTTCGACCCTCTGCGCCGCTACCATGAATTAAATTTTGAAAAGGAGATATAAATTATGTTTACCATGAACGTCTATAACAATCAGGGTAATTGCGTCACCATTCGCGAATACGCTGAGGACAGATATGAGCTTGATGCACCGGGTTGTCCTGAGATCATGGGCTTCTCTGGCGATTGGGATGCTGTCATGCATGAAACTGGTAGATATGGATATATCTTTTCGTGAGGTGATAATATGGAAAAATCTCCGCTAAAAGCCATCCGCCAGCATTGCTTGGAATGTTGCTGTGGCTCAACTTATGAAGTAAAGAATTGCACCATCCATGGTTGCAATCTATATCCATTTCGCCTAGGGAGCAATCCATTTCGTACCCGCTCAATGACCGATGAACAAAAGCAAGCTGCGGCAGAACGGCTCAAATCAGCTCGTCTGGCAAAGAAATTATTGACTAATAATGAAGAATTTTCAGATTAGTTGATTAAGTAATGTAAGTTGTAGGGTTATATATTTAGAGAATTTATTGATTATTAGTGTATAAATAAGGAGTATATATGAAGGTAGTAGTAGGAAATCGCGGATCTGGCGTAACGACCAGTATGCTACTTGATGCGGCACAACATGGCGGTACGATTATTATATCAACGAGTGGACAGCGATTCAATATGGAGGCTAACGCTAAGAAATTTGGCATTGACTGTCCAGAGATTATAAATGTGTATAACGTACTAAATGACGTTAAGAATGGAAAGACTGAAAAGTATGATAACGCTCAGTTGTATATTGACAACGCTGGTTTAGTGCTAAACAAATTATTGAACGAAATTGGCATCAAAGGTAAAGTCGTTGAAATCAGCTTGAGTATGGATGGGATTGGTAACTAATATATGGAAATATCTGCATTTATTACTGGCATTATTGCCGCATGGTTATTTGGTGTATTTTGCGGCATTCCGATTGTGTATAAAATCTTGGAAAAAAATAATTAAAATACTACTTGACAAATAAAATTAAGTATGGTATAATTGAGAATGTAAAGATGATGGTGCTACGAAGCTCAGAGAGCGCCTTACAAGGTTATAGAACTTGTTGGTAATGAGACCACTCGAGAAATAGCAGCAGTAGTAAATGGAGTGAGATGAACAGCCATCATCATGTAGGGAACGTGCGTGAGACAAATGAGATAAGCATAAATGGCGTAATTGCCTAATGCCAAGTAGGGCGCACCAGTCAATCTGTTCGGCATAATGAAAGGGATTGGGATTGGAGCTAGTGTATAGAGCCAGCTAGGGTAAATAAACGGCTCGAACCCGGTGATACAGCGGCGGGAGTGTCTGAAGTACAAAGGCAAATACTGTATCAATATAATATCCGACCGGATTTGAAGATAACCGTCAAATCTATATCACGCCCGTACTGAGGTCTGCGCAGAGTTTGAGAAGCGGCAGATAGCTTATAGAGAATTGGGGTCGCGCCTGAGCGTGTTCCGTTAGCATGAGGGCAAAAACATAACGGCAAAGGTGATATAAGGATATTACACACATATGAAATGTTGGCTTAGAGGCAGCCATCGTCTAAGGAGTAAATCGTGGCAATGGTGACAGTTAAATCAGAGGAAGCCTGATCGCGAGTCACTAACAGTGAATGAACATAGTGCTTTGCACAAGAATAAATCGGTCGCACCGTCCAGAAATGGTAGTTCGATATTCACTTGTTCCCAAGAGTAGTTAGCGACTACTGGCACACAAATTTGTCTTGCTAAGCATTATGTTGTGTGTTGGGATATGCCTTAGCAACATGGATTTTTTGGCGTAATAGCACATCATATGTAAACATCATTCACGAGTCGATGCTAGAAATAGCTATGAGGTAGGAAGTCGGCTTGAAATAAAATATGCGGGATTGGTGTAATGGCAGCCACGACAGACTCAAAATCTGTTGCCCTAAGGCGTAGGGATTCGACTTCCCTATCCCGCACCATTAAGTCCACTTGAAATGATATATAGTGGCTGGTTTATAGACTACTATTATGGAGATGAGAATGTGTCATAAGCACTCCATTATCAAATGCAAATCGAGCTGGTGAGAGGAAGTTAAATTGCTTAACAGCATAAAGGCATATGCAGTCAATCATGTCGATGACGAGAACCAGACGGACTAAGCAGAGATTGACCCCCGATGCAACTAAGGGCTACTAATTAAAGTTGTAATCAATAAGCCGAGGCGAGGTATACAAAAACAGGGTGAGGTTCTAGCAGTCTTAGGACTAGGTTAGAGTGTAGACTTATTGATTAGTTCTAATGGGTTTATCTTTAAAGCTCATTACCAAAGTCCACTGCTTGTTGGATGCATACGACTTGTTAAACTGAATAGGAATCCAATGCTTCTAATGGGTTGACGCTTAAAGCCCATTACCAGTAGTTATGGTTTGTTGACCATTGTTTGGATTACTAGCCAATCGATGCCTATGGTCGATAAAAACAAATCAATGGCGGTTCTAGTAGGTTGAGCCTAAAGCCTACTACCATATGGATGCGTAAGTTAATTGGTAAACTCACAGTGTTTGTTCGTCTGAATGCAAGTTCGACTCTTGCCGCTTCCATTTTATTAACGTCTATCATGCCTCTACTAGCATTGTAAGCACACTTGATAGACGTCTGGAGGAAAAGCTGAAAATCCTAGCTTTGTAAGACCGTCCTCAAGATTTGGTCACTGCGGATAGTCTAGTTTATAGGTTGTAATGCTAGTTGCCGAATAGTTGATGATTGACCACCTGAGGCTATGAGGCAACGTCTTAAATCCTCATTGAGTGCGCATTATATGGGGTGTTTGTCGGCTAACAAAAAAAACCGGACAAAGAGCGATATTCGGCACAGGCTCATAGCGTGGTGATAGCCTATTCCGCGCGATACATCAAAAATCGTCATTAAGTCCGAGGATAAATGACGTGTCGAGCTGGTAGACGAGTGCCAGACAAAGAGAGAGTAAAATGGTTAAAGTCTCATAGCGCCGTGACGAAACCAATTCGGCGCAATTCTATATATCGGGTGTAGCTCAGTCGGCAGAGCTTTACAGCGTGAAGGGATATTGCTGTTGAATGCCCTTGGTCGTTGGTTCGAGTCCAACCACCCGGTTTATCAAGTCAATATGCGCATGAACATTGCGACTTGTTTTAATAAAATTTTATTAGAAATTGAAAGGAAACTAAAAGGAATTTATGACCAAGAAGGAACTAATCAAGTTTGTAGCAGACAGCACAGAGAATACGGTCAAGGACACAACTGAGATCGTAGATACGTTTATTGATTATATCAGACATAGCCTAGTCCAGCATGAGGACGTTGTGATTCATGGCTTTGGCAAGTTCACAACTAAGCTGCGTGATGCAAGAACGGCTCGTAATCCACAGACTGGTGAAACCATTGAAGTTCCTGCTAAGTATGCTCTGACGTTCAAGCCGACAAGCACACTAAAGGCAGAAATCAATGAGTAAATAATCCTCCTGTTAAAATCCCTATGGTCGAAAGATTATAGGGATTTTTCTAAAATAACTCTTGACAAATCGCCGCTGTGGTGCTATACTTAAACCATCAAATAAAGGAGCTGAACATTATGAATGAACTGTTTGTTATGAGTCTCAAGGCAAAGCACCGTAGCGAAGGTACTATTCGTGAATATACCAAGGCGATTGAGAATTGCATGGAATATGTCAATAAGCCCGAAGGTGAAATCAAGCCGATTGATCTTGAATTGTGGCAGTCCAGCATGAGCAATCTTAGCTCTGCATCTGTTGCTCAGAGAACATCGGCAGTTCGGGAATATTTCAAGTTCTTGTATCGCAACGAGTTCATTAGCCGCAATCCTGCTGAGATGCTTGAAGCACCAGCTATCAAAAATCGTGAGCAGTCGGCGCTTAATGGGGAACAGGTCAGGGCAATGGTCAATGCGGCAACTAATCTGCGCAATAAGGCGATTATCATGATGCTTGCTCAAACTGGCTTGCGTATCCATGAGCTTGCTAATATCACGCTTGAACAGTATGAATCTCGTAGTAATAATGTACTGGTCATTCGTGGTAAGGGCGATAAAGATAGATTGGTTGGTTTGGCAGATGAGACGATTAAGCTGATTGATAACTATATTGTCAATGAACGTAAAGATGGCTGTGAATATCTGTTTGTAGGCAACAGAGGAAATAAGATGGACGGTAAGAATACCAGTGCTATGCTCAAGGTATGTGCTAGAAAAGCTGGTATTGAGAATTGGGAGGAATTACATATTAGCAATCATACGATGCGCCGCACATTTGCTACTATGATGTCTGAGGCTGATGTGCCGATTGAGGTCATTAGCAAAGCAATGGGACATAGCTCCGTGGCTATTACAGCAAATAGATATATCAAGCGTACTGAACAGAGAGCTGTAAATGCAATGAGCTTTGTTAATTTTTAATTGAGGAGGAATTGATATGGCGCAGTATAAATATGAAGTTCGTGGCTATTACTTTGAAAAAGAAAGCGGAACAGATATGAAAGTGGATTTCGTGTGTTTTACGCCACCATGTCCTAATTCTTATACAGCTAAGTTGTACGTCACGGGTAAGTTAAAAGAGTATCAAATTTTTGTTTGGAGTGCAACAAGAGTGATTGAGTAAAGAGGAGGATATAAATAATGATGTGGGACGATGTATTTAATAGTCTCTGGGATGAAATTATGAAAGAAAGGATGAATAAAGACATGAAACTAGAATACAAATTCTATGAAAAGAATCTAGCACCTAAGTGGCTAGAGGGCGATTATGACCTGCATATTGAGGGCAATCGTATGACGATGATGAGCAAGGAGGGAAAGAAGGTCGAGGCTCGTTGCCATCCAGACGACGATTGGCGGCTACAGGTCGGCATTGATGAACTGAAGGAAAGAATGGCTGAAGCAAAGAAGCCAAGAGCAATTAAGGTTGGGGATATTGTCAAGGTAAATACGAGCCAGCAATGCAACACTATGGATGCAACGAGCTTTTTCAAAGAAAACAATATCCCCGTAGAGCATATTGTTTGTGTTGTTCAGTCCAGTTCTGGCATGGGGTGTCCGTCTATCTATAATAAATATCAAGTTTTGTATGTTGGGAATTTATCCGCTAAGAGTGGCAAGAAGTGTGCTTTGATTAAAAGTAATATCACAACGCGTGAGTATGTTGTTGACTACGATAACATGGAGCTAGTAGAATGAACGATATGGACGATGAAGTTGTAGAGGCTGTTCTGGGCTATTATGATAGCAATCAAGACATTGTGATAGATTGCCTATTATATCTAGCATCACTCAAGGATATGCGCCTAGCATATGCGGCAACTAGAGAGCTAGAAGCAATGGGGAGATGTCCTGAATGTGGCTTAAAGCTAGAATCATACACACATCTGGTTTATCATCCAGAGGTAGATGAGCCGCCATGTTATGAGCCAGTAACAGAAGTGTATTGTCCAAGGTGCGACATTAGAGTAGGAGGAAATTATGTCTGACGATAAGCTGAAAGAAATTATTGCTAAGAGTATTGAAGGAAAGCTGAAAGAGCATTTTAATCGCGGCCTAATGACAGGATGGGATGCTTGTATTTATGAAATTAGCAAGCAGATTGCCCCGCTAACATCGGCTAAGGCGATTAAAGACCTAATCAAAGCCAAGGTTGGTGAGGCTGATAATAGAATGGAGAAAATGAGAGAAATGTCTACACCAGCAGACAATGAGGATGAGGCTGATAATGGATGATGGTCTGATTCTGTTTATCTTTCTCATTCTATGGATTCTTGTATTATTTTATGAAGTAAAGGATAATCGCCTATGAATAAAGTCCACCTAACGCCGCTATGGATTGCAGGAGGGGCAGTCCTGTTTGTAAGCTCGCTGTTGCCTCTGTGCGGCTCGATTGTGGATTTGGTACAGTCAGTTATCAATGTTAAGATTAACCGCATGTCGATGGAACTAGAGCTTGACAAAGCAGAGCATGAAGCTGCTGCTGAAAAAATTCAACCTAGCCCTGCTATTACTCAAGCTATTGGGTTTAGCTTATCGCCTGAGCCTGAATATGAGGAGGAATATGAATGAGCCGTAGACCTAAGCATATCTATGAAATTCCTTGTATGCGTTGTGATTATCAGCCAAATTGTGACCGATATGTAAAAATCGACCCACGCATGACGGCACAGAGAGATAAAATGTGGAATGATGCAGATTTGAATTGTATGGATTGTGTGCTGAGAAATGTTCTAAAGATGAGGAAGGATGGCAAGTCGGCTTAATGGAATGGATTGAAAAAATTGTATGGCATGAAGTTGTAACCAGACCACCCACTGAGGAAGAACTTGAAGAATGGGCAGAATGGGGATTGGTAGAGTACGAATATCCTGCCTATATTTTTAATTGCGAATTACCCGATGAAGGTAAACATATTCTAGTTCTTACAACAGGTGGGTTTGTGTACGCAGATACTTGCATGGTTGATGATACATGCAATGGCGATAATATGTATTATCTCGATAATCTGGGTGATTGGGATGATGTAGTAGCATGGGCTTATTTGCCTACAGGCAAAAAAGACGAGGAGGTTACTAATGCCAGTTAAGTCATCTGGCACATCCAAGCCATATCTGCATTTCATTGGTGGCAATGCCGCATCTGTAACTGGATCATGCACGATTGTTAGATTTGACAATATTAAATTAGCTGTTGATATGGGTCTAATCCAGACCAATAATCTAGTGGCTGATTATCGCGCTAATCGTGACCAGATGAAGAAAATTAAGCCAAAGACGGTGCATGGCGTTATTATTACTCATCTACACGCCGATCATTGCCTTGGATTGCTTGCCGCTGCTGCTATTGGGATGCAAGCATATATCTATATCCCTCAAGGCTCAATCCCTATTCTCAAGATAATGATGGATGATTGCATTAAAATCATGACGCAGGATAGCCTAAAGATGCAGAATAAGCATGGTATCAAAGCGCCGCCATTGGCTACTGAGGCTGATATTGATAAGGTAATGCAATGGCTTGTCGAAGTGCCGTTTGACGTTCCTACGACTATTGTAGGCGGTGCAAAGCTGACATATTATCATGCCGGTCATATTGTTCATTCGGCTCAAGCTGTATTAGAAATTAAACAAGGTTATAGCATCAAGCGAATCGGCTTTACGGGTGATTTCAATACAGAAGCTAAGAGCGTATCTGTGCCAACAATCGAGCCATTGCCAAGATGTAACGTGGTAGTTGGTGAATGTACTTATAGCGACCCGACTAGATGCTATAGTATGAAGAAAGACCGTTGGCATGATGAGCAGATTATCAATGCTGCAATATACCAATATAATCGTATCTTGATGCCAGCTTTTAGCTTACAGCGTGTAGAGGATATTCTTGATGTGCTATGGCGTACACGAGCCACAGAGCGCAAGATTGATGAACAGATGATTCCTATTTATCTCGATTCGCCGCTTGCCTGTCGTATATATAGAGCATGGTCAGAGCAACTAGATTATGAAGATAAGCTCAATTTGCGGCTAATTGAATCATGGGAAGAAAGCCAAGCCATTCAGCAATCAAATGAACGAGCCATTATAGTGGCTAGTAGCGGTATGCTCAATGCTGGACGGGCTTTGGCGCATCTCAAATACATTCTACCAAATAGCCACAATGCTGTACTATTCTCTGGTTATGCTAGCCCTAATACGCTTGCATATGAAATAAAGCATGGCGCTAAAGAAATCGTGCTTGATGGTGAGCCGATTCAAAACAATGCTCAGATATATTGCTTAAACACATTTTCATCTCATGCTAATTATAACCAGTTAATGCAATATTACCAGAATATAGATTATGATAAGCTATGCTTAGTACATAGTGAATTTTCAAGTAAAGTAGAATTTGCTAATGCTCTACAAGACGAGCTAATAAAGCAAGGTAAATCAAGTAGAGTTGTATGTACTCAGCAAGATCAGAAGATATTTATTTAGGAGGATAAAAAAACGAAGAAAATTATTGCAATTATGTTGACAGCTATTTGTTTATGTGCTTGTCTGTGTGGATGTTTTAGCACAGAAGCGCAAAAGGTTAACCACAACATGAATCTTGAGGCTGACCAGTTTAATTGCGAACGGCGTATTACCGTATACAATGCTCGTACCGATATGGTTATTCTTGAGCTTGAAGGCTATATGAGCCTGTCAAATAATAGTTCAAGCGAGTTGGTAGTAACGTGTAAGGTTGGAGCTAATGAATATAAGAAAAATTATATTTACCTAAACGATTATACGCTTTATGTTGTAGAGGATATTACTGGTACGCACACAGATCAATATCACTACAATCTGCGATTCCACACTAGCTTCCCTGTTAATATTGACATTGTGCCATAAAATTAAATAAACCCCCTTGACAACCGCTCCAATCTATGATATAATCCAAGTATCAAATGAAAGGAGCGGTTGCTATTATGAAATTTTGTTTAAATATCACGTCAATAGGTTGTCCGTCTTATGCAGATGCAATTAAAAAATATCCTTGTCTTGGTGATGAAAAGTATAAGATGTACATGACGCGAGTATGGAACGAGGATAAAAGCATTGCAAGGTATATTACATATATTGATATTTCATCTATGGCTCGGTTAAAAGAATTGATTGACGAAACTGGATATGAAGTTATAATTGCGCCGCCATGCGAGTGGCGCGACAAGAAGCATTATGAACTTGAAATTTATGATGATTATAGAGAATAAATAATTATGGATGAAAAATTCAAACTACCAATTCTTACAGAAGAACAATTTAAAGATTTATGGAATAGATTGCATAACTATAAATGGTTTAATGATATGATAGATAATATCATGCCTAAACCATCACATGATTTTGATCATGATAATAGACTAGTAGATTTTAGAACTGATAAAAAGGCGAGAGGTAAATAATTATGACCACTGAAAAACTGTATGATACTATCAAAGGGTGGCGCGACTCCTGTGATACTGCCGGATTGTATCTAGTTGCCAAGGATATGGATACCACACTGAAACAGCTTGAATTTGATCTGCTGCTTCAGCAATCCAAGAAATCCGGCACAAAGTCGATTGTGACTGCGGCGAATAGGATTATTAAGAACGCTGAATCAACCGGTAAAGATGTATTAGTTGGTATGTTCGAGAACAAGGATAAATATGGCGAAATAAAATATTGTGTATGTGATGGCTTTGTAGCTATTAGATTCAATGAAAAGCCGCTCCTGCCTGAGATTGATGAAAAATATTATGGACAGGAAATGCAGCTTGAACAGATTGTTAAGCCGATGGATGGCTCTAAGGAAATTACTCTACCTGATATTAGCGAACTCAAAGTCTATATTAAGACGCATAAAATCAAGGAAAAGAATAATTCTAAGAAAGTAGCTGATTATCTACTTAATGAGGGATTGAATCTTTGGGTCAATCCGCAGTATTTGCTTAATGTTATGGAATGTCTGCCTGATTGTAAGGTGTATGCGGCAAATAGAATCAGCCCGATTTATCTCAAGGCTGAAAATGGTGATGGCGTGGTTATGCCGGTGAATCATAAATAAGGAGGAATAGATATGTCTTGGAAATATCGACCGCATAGAGGCACGCTTAAAGAATCAATGAAAGAATGCCGTGAATTTGGCTCATTAGCAGACGTGTTTGAATGTGTTGCAAGAGATTGGGGCATTCACAAGTTCGATCTAAGCATCAAATATATATGCGACGATAATCGTATTGGATGGTGTCCGACATATTATATTTGCGCTGATACATTTGATGGCAAAACACATAATGAAACACCACAATGTATTGGGATGTGTACGGAAGTAGAATAAGGAGGAATAAGAAGATGGACATTTTTGGTAAAAAAAAGAATTGCTGAATTACAGGGCAAAGTTGAAAGGCTTAGATATTCTAAGGATGAACTTGAGAAGTATGTAAATGAATATAAAGTGACCATTGAATCATTAAACAATGGTATTAAATCGCTGATGGATGAACTCTATGCAAAAGTTAGTGATTGTAAGGTTGGCGCGTGGTGTCAAGATTGTAAGTATCACAGTGTTGCTAGGATGGGCAGTATTGAAGGGATTGAAGAATGTGCAAACAATCCGTGGACCAGTTGGGATACAAAATATAGCAAGTGTTATTATTGCTCTAAACATTTGCGGGAGATTTGTCCCGAATTTGACAAGATGACGGAGGAATAAAAAGATGGAATATAAAGTTGGAGACATCATCAAGTTCAAGAATGATGCGGGTGTATTTAAGGTTGAACTAAAGCGGAAGATGGAAACGATTGATGTTATTCGTGGAACAAATGATAAAGACCTGTTCTTTGAGGGATTCATGCGGCTTGAGGTTCATCAAAAAGATTGCTATCATTATGTAATCACAATGACAAGCCGTGAAGCGTCCGAGGAAGATGGCGCAATTATTGTTTGTTTACTTAGCACTATTGATGAAACAGTTGAATATTATCTTGGGCAGATTGTTCAGTATGAAGAAAAAGAAGATGTATTTGAGTTGATGAAGTGATGAACTATAAACTAATGTTTTATGACTTTGAGGTGTTTAGATACGATTGGCTAGTTGTGTTAATCGACTATACCTCAAAGCGTAAATGTGTCATACATAATGACGTAGAGCGATTAAGACAAGTATATGAAAAATGTAATAAGCTAGGCTATATATGGGTTGGCTATAATTCAAGAAACTATGATGCGCCATTGCTTAAATCACTATTGTGTGGCAAAAACGCATATGAAGTGAACGACGCTTTAATCAACAGAGGATTAAAAGAGCATCAAATTTTAACCAAAGAACAAAAAGAGCAGTATCCTTTGCTTAATTTTGATATCAGTGACAAATTCCATAGCCTCAAGCAATTTGAGGGTTTTATGGGTCAGCAAATCAAAGAGTCTGATATTGATTTTAATATTGACCATCCGTTAACTAGAGATGAGCTTGAGCAGACAATATATTACTGTACTCATGACGTTGAACAAACCATTGAAGTGTTCGACGCAAAGCATGAGGAATTTGATAGTCAGGCATCATTGATTGAAGCATTCAATTTGCCTCTTGAGGACTTCAATAGAACTAAGGCGCAGCTTGTCGCTAAGATTCTAGGTGCTGTCAAGCAAAAGCACGATGATGAATTTGATATTATTTATCCTAACACATTGATTCTAGATAAATATAGATATGTACTGGAATGGTTTCAAGACCCAAAGAATCATAGAGTAGATAAATCGCTATATACCACAATAGCCGGTATTCCACACGTTATTGGATGGGGCGGCATACATGGGTGCATTGATAATTTCCAATACAAAGGCAAGATTCTATGTGCTGATGTAGCGTCTCTATATCCATCCATTATGATTGAGTATGGCTTGCTCAGTCGTAATGTCAAAGACCCTGAGTTGTACAGACAGATTAGAGATACGCGACTAAAGCTAAAGAAAGAAAAGAATCCAATGCAAAAGCCATATAAGATCGTTCTCAATTCGACTTATGGCGCTTCTGGTGATGAACACAATCCACTCTATGACCCAAGAATGTGCCGGTGCGTTTGCGTGACAGGTCAGTTATTGTTGCTTGACCTAATTGAGAAAATCGAGTCATACTGTAAATTGATTCAGTCTAATACAGATGGTGTATATGTCTATTTTGAGGATGAAGCAAACGAGCCGATTGTTGAGCAAGTTATGCACGATTGGGAAAAGCGAGTGAGGCTATCTCTTGAATTTGATTATGCTTCAGCTATCTGGCAAAAAGATGTAAACAACTATATCTTAGTTGAAGAAGATGGCCCGAAAAGCAAAGGTGCGTATGTGAAGAAATTGAGCAAAGTTGATTACGACTTGCCTATTCTTAACAAAGCCCTCAATTCTTATTTCATTTCAGGTACGCCTATTGAAGATACAATCAACGACTGCAATGACCTGATTGAATTTCAGAAGATCGTCAAAATAGGAGGCTCATATGTTCATTCCATGCACGGTGATACAGTTCTAAGAGAGCGCGTCTTACGTGTATTCGCCTCAACAAGAGAATCGGATGCAGGTGTGTTCAAGGTAAAAGATGGCGGCAATCCTGAAAAGATGGCTGGCACGGCTGACAGGTGCTTTATCTATAATGAGAACGTCATAGGCGTAAAAGTACCAGATTATCTTGATAAGCAATATTATATTGATGAAGCCAATAAGCGGCTTAACGATTTCTTAACAGGTAGAGGGCAATCTAAGGTCAAGAACGAAATCAAGGGTGTAGATAATGAAATCAAGAATGAGATAGAATTGATTGGTAAAGAAAAGCCATATCCATCATTTCTTGATTTGCTTGATGATCTGCCCAATCTGAAATGCGGCTATTCACAGCTTGATAAATTGATTAAACTGGGTTATCTTGATTGCTATGGTTCTGCGAAAGCATTGCTAATCGGTATTGATGTATATAAAAATTTTTCAAAATGTAAGACAATTAAGCTTGACAAATGGGCTGAAATGGGTTATAATGTAGATATGCTTGTGCCCCATGCTGGTAAGCTAACAGAGAAAACAGCTAGTCGGCTTGATAATCGCAGTATTATCTTATCAATCCTACGCTCAATGAAAATGCCCAAGACTACCATTGTTGATAAGCTGAAATGGAAGATTGAGTTATTAGGGTACGTGGATGGCAGTGACCCCAATTCAGACCCTAATGATTGGCTAGTGCTAGATGTCAAGACAACAGGATATGGTACGGTTTATTGTACACTATATAATCTATGCTATGGCGCAGAACGCACCTATAGAGCTAATAAGAAATTCTGGGCGAATCATCAATTATTAAAGGGTGATGTAGCAAGGGTGGTGTTGCAAGAAAAAAATAAAATGAAAAAGGATGAAAATGGTGAATGGGTAACATTATTGGAAACGTATCAGGAGATGAAAGTATGGAAGAATCTGTAGATTTTTATGAGCGATATAGTAGCTTATATAATAATATCAAAGGTGTTCTTAATGCCGACGACAATATAGTAAAATTGCTACTGCTTTATTTCCCAGATAAGACAGTGGATTATTTATCTAAGTTCTGGTTGGATATAAGGGATGGCGTTGTTAATGATTATAAAATTTGCTGCGATAGGGCTATGGGCGTAAAGGAGGATTAAAGGTTAGAAGAAGCATGAAGAAATGTAAAGGATTCTGTGCAAATGAATGTGTGACCGGTCATTGCCCGATTGCGCTTGATAGTCAATACGATTGATATAGTGATATGGGATATGATGTGCCAAAGAATTGCAAAGAATGTTGTTACAATACGTTTAATTGTGAAGATTGTATCTTCCAAGAATCAAAATATTGTGTAAAATTAGAAGATGTGGTATGAAAGATATATTTCCAGTTACAATCGATATAAGAAGAAACCCGTATTTTTTCGCCAAGATTGATTGGCTGTTGTGGCGGTTGTTTAAGCGTAAACCAAAGCACCCATGCGGTAGACGGAGAAAAGAAAGATATTTATGTTGTTGTCAGCCTCTTGATAATGATAGAGTATATTTATATGATGATGGCAAAAAGGCAATTTGCAAATGTTGTGAGTCATGTAGAATAATGTCAAATCATCCGTTAGACGAAAAAGATGTGTTTGGAACGCAGTGGTAGTGAAGGAGGATTAAAATAATGGATGCTGTTGATTTTATTAAAACTCGTGCAAGAATGTGTAGCGCGTATGAGAATTGTGGATCTTGTAGTTTATGCGATTTCTGCGCACAGGATTATAGTGAACAAGTTACATATCAAGTCGCAGAATAAGCTATTGCAAATGTAGAGCAATGGGCAAAAGAACATCTTGTAAAAACAAGACAGAGTGAATTTTTGAAGATGTGGCCTGATGCTGAGATTGGCGATGACAAATTGCCAAATGTCGCACCATGCCAGTTGGATGTTAAGTTGATTCATAGCGAATTTCCGGAAGATTGCGAGAGTAGAGGATTATGTGTTGAATGTCGCCGTGATTTTTGGCTAAAAGAAATTGAATGAGGTGAATTAAATGCAAACATATAATAAGATTGAAACTGTGTTCAATCGCGATACAGAAGGCACGAAGCGACTGATTATTGATTCTTATCGAAATGAAACGGTTAAATATCTAAAAGATAATATTTGGCAATTTACAGAAAAGATTGACGGAACGAATATTCGCGTTCATTGGGATGGACATAATGTAGAATTTGGCGGCAGAACAGATAAAGCACAGATTCCAAATCATCTACTTACCAAGCTGAAGGAGCTGTTTGGGACGCTTGAAGCCGAGGAGCTATTTGAACAGACGTTTGGCGAAAAGGACGTTATTCTATTCGGAGAAGGATATGGCGCAAAGATTCAGAATGGCGGCGAATATCGTTCTGATGTTAGCTTTATCCTATTTGATGTGATGATTAACGGTAACTATCAAAGCCGTGAATGGGTAGAACAGACCGCTAAAATGTTTGGCATTGACATTGTTCCCATTGTTCTTGAAGGAACAATTCTAGATGGAATTGATTATGTAATGTCTCATCCTCATAGCACTATTGGAAACGCTATGATGGAGGGCGTAGTTGGTAGACCTAAGGTTGAGCTAAATGACAGATGTGGCAATCGTGTGGTTGTTAAAATTAAATGGGATGATTTTAGATACTTTGTTAAGGAGGATTAAATAGGTAAATGGGTGTAGCAGTTCTTATTTTAGGTGAAAGTGGGTCTGGAAAGTCAGCGTCGCTTAGAAATTTCAAGCAAGAGGATGTTGGTATTCTGAATGTAGCATCTAAGCCGTTACCGTTCAGAAATGTAAATAAGCTACAGAGTATGAATAAGGCAACATATGCCAGCATCAAAGGCGCGGTGTGTAGTGGTAAGAAGCTAAGTTGGGTCGTAGATGATGCTCAGTATCTTATGGCATTTGAGAGCTTTGACAAAGTAAATGAAGTCGGGTATGGCAAGTTTACCACGATGGCTAAGAACTACGAGGATATGTTGCGCGTCGTTCAGGAAGATACAAGTCCCGATACGATTGTATATATCATGCAGCATATTGATACTGATGAAAATGGCAAGGTAAAGGCTAAGACGCTTGGCAAGATGCTAGACCAGCAGCTTACTGTAGAGGGGCTGTTTAGCATTGTCCTGCTATGTAAAGCGGATGAGCGCAAGCATTATTTTATCACACAGTCTGACGGCTCGAATCCATGCAAGTCTCCAATGGGCATGTTTGATTCTCTTGAGATTGATAATGACTTAAAGATGGTTGACGATGCAATCAGAGAATATTATGGACTAAAGAAGGCAAGTGCGCCGAAAGCTAAATCTACTACTCCAGCTAAAAAAGCTGAGTAAGATATAAACAATATATTTATTAAAATCAAATTAAAGCGAGGTTAAATTTATTATGAAGCGAATCAATAATTGGGAGAATATTCAGGAAAGCACATCTTTTAAGCGTCTAACTCCAAATGGCTATATTGTTAAGATTTTGAATGTAGAAGATCATCCTGAGAAGGAATACCTAAAAATTTATTTTGACATCGTAAAGGGCGATGATAAGGGTTATTTCAAGAAGCAGTACGATGGTGATACCCACAAGGAGCGCAAGTGGCCCAATGCTGGTACATTCATCCGCTCTTATAAGGATTCTGCGGTATCTATGTTCAAGGGCTTTATCAATGCTATTGAAAAGTCAAACAAGGGTTATCAGTGGAATTTTGACGAAAAGACGCTTGTTAATAAGGTCGTTGGTCTAATCATTGCAGATGAGCAGTATCAGAATCAGAGGGGGCAGGTTCGTGTTCGTAACTATGTTGCGGCTGTTCGCTCTGTTGAAACTATTGAAAAGGGTGAATATGAAATTCCTGCCCTCAAGGAACTGACTGCCACTAAGGCTACAACCGCTCCCGCTAATGATCCAATCCCTGATTTTGGCGATGTATTCAATACTACGCCTACTGATACGCCGACTCCTGCTGAATCAGAAAATCCTTGGGATGATTCTGACGAGAATCCATTTGGTTGAGGTTAATTATGGATAAAATTCTACACGTCAATTTTATTACTGTTAAAGACAGTTGGGGCGATGTACGCGGTCACGAATTAGATTCGCCAGATTCAGAAAAATTTGCATTTACTGCATATGATCTATGCGAATGTCCAGAGGATGCAACTCTTGATCGTGACTTATTTAATGGTTATGATTATTTAGACGCAATTCGGCTTGGAATGGAATTAGCTAGAGAAGGCTATACTTCTATTGAAGTAACCGACATCGAAGAAGATTAAAAATATTAAAGGCGGGCTTGACAATCCCGCCTTTTTATTATATAATAGCTGTGAGGTGATGATACTTGAATAAATTTCTATGTGTGGCTCAACTACAAGAGCTGCGAATTGACCTATATCAGACCCATATGAAAGCCAAATTCAGCGTCATCACCAACAATCAATGCTTGACCATGAGTCAAACATTAAGTCGCAAATGGAATGAGCCGCAAATCAAATCATGGCTTAATATGGCGCAATATATCCATCCACGAATAGACAGCTATATATATGTCAAAAATAAACATTATTATATAATGAAAAAATCTGATATACCCACTAGGCTATTGGTATCAGGAAATATCAACGAATGGAAAAAATCACTGTATTATAATGTACAATATTGCCGCATAGTTGAAGATAATGCGCCTGATAGCATGAATATAGAAATGGATGGACAATGGCTGGATTCGAGCCGATTCTTGAATATATGCGGCGATTCACCTAGGATCTTTACTATCAAGCGTCCTGATAGCTGTGATGGCTATATATGCCGATTGCGGCTTAAATATGATGCAGGATATAGCATAGAGCAAAATCGGGTCATAACGCATCCTAGCGGTCTTAGCGTGATTGATTGTAAGAGAACAAATGTGGCTATGAGCCAAGAAGAAATTGATAAATGGATGTTAGAATATGAGATAATTTCCTCTTGACAACCTCCTATTTCTATGCTATAATTAAGTCAACAAATGAAACAGGAGGTTGTTTTATGAGCAAACCACCTACAATTAAATGCCGTCAATGCGGTAAATCAACGCCAAAGCAAGACGCAATAGAATATAAGCCTAAATTCTATTTCTGCTGTGAGCAATGTAAACAGGATTATATCAATGCTCATACTACCAAGCCAAAGACAGAATCAAAAGATGATAGGCGCAAATTACTTGATTATATACGGCAAGTCGCCCCTGATGCCAATATGCGGCTTGTGGCCATTCAGCTTGCTCAGTTGATGAAAGACAACCCCGACATGACATATGGCGGTATTGCTTATACTATCAGATATATCCATAAAGAGCAAGGATTGGATATATCTAAATCGCCGCTTGGTTTAGTTAAATATAAATATGATGAATGTAAAAAATATTATACTTGGCTAAATCAGGTAAAACAGAATATACAGCAATGGCAGGCTGAAGATGGGGTTGAGACGATTGTTAAAAGAAATGATGAGGAGGATGTGTTTGGATGAAACAATATATCAATGAATATGATGAGGCTCTTGATGCTCTAACTAGCGGTATGCTTGATACAAGTGACATTGAACCGTATATGGGCGCTATTGTTGGAGCATTGCAGAAACGAATCCCCATATATGCTGCTGGTGTGCGCTCGGTTGGATGGTGTAAAGATTTTGGTATTTGCCAGTTGTGTGGTCATGATGTAAACTCATATATGCAATATTGTGAATGTTGTGGGCAAGCGTTGAAATGGAAATGATGATGTGTCCATATAAAGATGGTGCTAAATGTACCGCTCCTGATACAGACTGCCCGCATTGGCAGGGCACGTTCTGTGAATTAGATGAATCGAGCAAGGAGGAATAAGTTAGTATGAGAAACGAAACACTAAATGCTAAAATTACAGAAACTAAACTGGGTGAAGATCATGGCTGTCTAACAGCTTATATTTATGTTGAAGGTGCTGGTTGGGGTGGTGGTATAGGTGGCTATTGTCTCGACCATTGGTGTAGTGAAGTTGGACATTATGGCTCATCTGATGGATATGGCGCTATCATTGAGTTGATGAAAAAGCTTGAAGTTGATAAATGGGAAGACCTAAAGGGTAAATATGTGCGAGTCCATGTAGATGAACATAACACGATTGATAAAATTGGTCATCTTATGAAAAATAAATGGTTTAGTTTCAAAGAATATGTTGAAAAGGTAAAAGAAATTAAAGGTATAGTGGAGGAATAATCATTGCTCTATGACCAAAATTCTGTTAGGTTGCTATTAGGTTGTTTGCTAATCAAGCCTTCTCTTGGTATTTCTGATAAGTACCCATTGAGCCATGATGATTTCACGGTCGATTTTCACCTCAGATTGTGGCAGGGGTGTGTGGCTCTAGCTAAACGTGGAGCTGAATCTATATCGGCACTAGACCTATATATGCTATGTAAGAACAATAAGCAGGTAGAGGACATATTCAAGCTAAATCAGCTAGACGATTTCATTGATACAGTCAAGCAACTTGCTAATGTAGGAAATTTCGAGGTTTACTACAATAATGTGCGCCGAGCCACATTACTCCGTTCATACAAAAATGCTGGGTACAACGTAGATAAATTTGAGCAAGATGATAAAGCAACCATAGCGGATATAGTACAATATTTTGACGCACAGCAGATAGCTATAAAAAAACAATTTTATAAAGACAAAGATATAGACGAGCTAAAAGCTGGTGATGGATTTGAGGCGGTTAAAGAGGGCTTTAAGGCAGAGCCGCTATTTGGCGCAACGACCTTTAGTGAATATCTGAACACAGCGGCTAGAGGCTGGATTCAAGGGCAACTATCTATCTATTCGGTCGGCTCAGGCGTAGGCAAGTCAACCATTGGCTTGGCTAATCTTGTGCAAGTATGCTGTCCTAGAATCTATGATATTGATGCTGGGCGATATATAGATAATCCATGTTATCAGCATAAGGCTGGCCTATATCTCCAATTTGAGATGGCTGGTGACACTGAAATCACGCCTAAGATTGTGGCTACAATTAGCGGCGTTCCATGCTTTAGTATCTTGAATGGGCGATATGAAGAAGGCGAAGAAGAACGTGTGGATGAGGCTATTAAAATCCTGCACGAATCTAAGCTGTATATCGTCACCATGCCTAATTATACTGTTGATTTGATTGAATCTTATGTAAAGGATTATGTAGTCAACAAGCAAGTGGGCTTTCTATGTTATGATTATATCGTTGAATCCTCGTCTGTATCAAGTGACCTAGCTAAAAAGAATGGCGTATCTACTCGTTCAGATCAGGTACTATCTGGCATAGCAAGTAAGCTAAAGGATTTAGCTGTTGAATATAATATAGCCGTCTTGACATTTACTCAGGTCAATAGCAATGCTATGACGCAGGAAATTATGGATAGCGGCGTTGCGGCTGGTTCAAGAGCGATTCAAAACAAGGCCGATGTGGCTGGTGTAATCATGCCATTGCGTCGTAAAGAACAAGAGATAGCTGATATGATGATGGAGAAATATCCTGATAAAGTAAAGCCAAATCGCGTATTATCATGTTATAAGATGCGCTTTTCGCAAGTTGAACAGGGCATTAAGATATATTTCCATCTTGATTTGAATACAGGCCGAACAAAGGATTGTTTTGTAACCACAAAATTTGACAATCCCTATCAACTTCAACGAACAAGGTTGGTGTATGCTAAATGACGAAAGATGTAATTGATAAACTAGTAGATTATATTGAGAATTGCACTTATATTGACGTGTTACAGATATTGACCGATGAAGAGCATATTCTACAGAAATATGACAGTACTTGGTCTGATAAAGTAGATAAAGTTATCCGTAACTCCATTGCAAACAATCATGACGCTTTATATGCAAGTGTGCTTAATGAGTGCTACATTGCATTTGGGCTTAGCAAAAAAGAGCGTGACGAAATTGTATCGAGGCTAAAAAAGGGAGAATAACTAAATGACAAGCTATTTTGTTTATAATCCCCTTTTAAACACTATGGGTATGTGCTGGATAGACCCCGATATAACAAAAAGAGTGGAGCAATCTATTAAAAGAAACCCATGGTATCCATATATACAAATTATTAAATTTGATGGAGATTGGCGAGATTATGATGAAATTGGATTGCTTGAGATAGCTAAGAAACAATGTGAAGCAACATCATTATGATTCGCATAAAATATAGATTTAAATGAGGGGGGGCAACTAAATGAATGATATTTGGAAGGTAGAAATCAATGCTGATGATTGTCCAACTCAAATGTGGGATGGTAGTCTTACTATTGACATGAAAGCAGATTACATAAATAACGAATTGTGGGAATTACTAACTGGTCAAAGCCGACCTAGAGTGCATAAGCTATCGGTTGGTGATGCAGTGTATATCGCTTATACCAATACTGCATACAGACTAGGCGATAAATATGGTGATTCTCCGCTTGTATGTACGGAGATTTTTTATAAACCTCGCAAATGGTGGCAAAAGTTGATGTTCTGGAAGAAGAAAGAGGTTCTAGGATATTTATTTAGGATGGTAGAATAAATGAAGGATAGAGTAAAAGAACTACAACTATGTGCTCAAGATATTGCCGCAAATGCAGGTGAGCTATTAGCTGATATACCATATTATCAAGACTGTGACATCGTGATTGGACTACATAATGATGAATCGCCATTTGTCAAGGTGATGCAGAGATATGTGCCAGAGGAAATCGTTCTGTGGTACAAGGAGAATAACTGATGTTATGGATTGTAGTTGTTAAATGCTTGATTGGCGCGATTTTATGGATTGTTGTTGGTGGTAGTTACTATAAGCAAGATCAGCAGTTCAGCTCACTGATGTTGTGTTGTCTAGGTTGTGGTCTACTTGCATTCACTTGTATGGTTGCAACCATGGCAGTATTTTTAACGTAATAAATGGAGAATAAATAAATGAACGATAAGCAAATTAAAGCGTTAAATAAAGTTATCGAATCCGCTATTCAACACGGAGGAGATTATGGCGGCGCGTATCATTGTTATTCAGACGAATTAGCTGAAGCAATGGATACTTTGGTTGCATCGCTTGGCGATGATTATCATTGGATGTGGGATAACCCAACATATGAGGATGTTCCATTAGTTTATAGAAAATGATTGATATTCAATCTCTTAAATCCCAATTAACCGATGACCGCATTATAGAGCTGATGGATGCTATGGGTGCGCCATTAATGAAGGCTGATAGTAATAATCTGATATTCGGTTCAATTTGTCATTGGGGCACCGATTGGGATAAGCATAAAGCTAAACTGTGGTATTATATAGAATCTGGCTCATTCCACTGTTGGAGTTGCGGCTTTTCAGGTGATACCATATCTCTAGTTCAGTACGTCAAGCATATTGACTTCAATCAAGCTGTATCATATATCTGTTCTATCCTACATCTACAAGTAGGGCAAATAGAGCAAAATGAGCAGCTTGATAATTGGGCTGAATTGCGCCGATTCTTACCTAATGCTGAGCCAGAGCCAGATAAGCTCTTGACATATGACAAGTCCATATTATCTCTATTTGACCATTTATATCCGCAAGAATGGTTGGATTATGGCATTTCAGCGGATATACTTGATAAATTTGGCATAGGCTGGTATGCGCGTCAAGCGTGTATTTCCATACCTGTCGTGTTTAATGGACAACTGGTAGGCGTAAGGGGAAGATATACGAGAGAGCAGGATATAGTTAAAGGCAAATATAGACCAATATGTACATTAGATGGGACAGTATTAAAATTCCCATCATCTGTTTGTTTGTATGGCTATGACCAAAATAAAGCCGCTATTGAAAAGTCGCGTCAAGTAGTGCTATTTGAGAGTGAAAAGTCAGTGCTAAAAGCGCCAAGCTACAATTTGCATAATGCTCTAGCGGTCTTTGGCTCTAATATAAGCAAACAGCACATACAGCTATTACTAGAGCTTGGTGTAAATGATGTGGTTCTTGCGTTTGATAGTGACTATAAGCAAGCAGGTGATGATGAATTTAAGTTTTTTGTTGTCAAGATGAAGAAATTAGCGGCTAAGTTAAAGCCATTCTTTAACTGTTCGATAGTCTATAATAATCAAGATTATGATATGTATAAATGCAATATGATGGATATACCATATGAGCAAGCAATGAAATTATGGGAAAGTAGGGTGAGAGTATGAGAGGTGAATGTAAGTATGCACATGAAATCCATTATGTCCGATATATAGACGGCAAACTTCGTGACGTAGTAGTTAATGAGTGTTGGGCCACAAGGGAACCATTTGAATGTAATGATCAATGTAGAGAGAAGTGCGGTATATATAAACCAGCCAATAAAGACAAGGTCTTAAAATGGCTCAATGTAGGATACTTTGACGAATGGCATGGTTGTGTTTGCAAATGCGCGAGATGTGGGGCTGAAGTATGTGAATGTGATGCCCGTAATTATTGTCCTCATTGTGGCTATGAATATGAGCCTTGGGATGGCACAACATTCAAATAAATTTAACACTTGACAAATCAACCTCTTTATGATATAATCACTATATCAACAACAAGGAGGTTGATTTTATTATGAGTAAATTCAAAGTAGGAGATAAGGTAGCACTTGCTAGGATTCCTCGTGATTACCTTGGTTGTATTAAGCAAATTTATGGTGAAAGAGCTGTAATTAAATCAAAATACATCGATGAATTTCATATTGATTTAGATTGTCTTGTACTATATGATGAAACAGATATGGATATTGACGAAATTTATGATATGTTAGGATCCAAGATGAATAACATCCTACATTGGAGCAATGTTGAATCCATTAAAAACGACCCGTTCCCGCCTCAGATTTTTGAATGGATTGGTAATAATATCAATGTTCGTTATCAACAGTATTGTAATGAGTGTGACATTAAACAGGCTATTGCTCTAGCATATCGATCTGGTTATCTTAGAGCTAAGAAAGGCAGGCCATTTAAAATTGGAGGAGAGAAAGAATGATTGAATGGCATAAAGTAACAGATGAATTGCCGCCTTATGATACACCAGTCCTTGTAGCTGGTTCAGAAACAGACGGCACATATCCTGAAGAATATGTCCATCTAATGAAGATGTTTGTTAAACATTGGACAGATGGGGATGAGAATATGTGGCAATGTGTATATGACGCTGAAATTAGTTGGGTTAATGATGATGACCAATGGGCATATATCAACTTGCCAGAAAAGGATGGTGATTCAGATTAAAATTCATCCACTACTTGATTCCCTTAATGAAGCTACATTTTTGAGGGAATATTTATCCGCTTGTGGTATAGCCGATGTTGACGCATATCTAAATCCAGATAGCATTGAATATCAATCGTCTGATATGTATAAGAATATAGATGAAGCGATTAGCTTATTCAATTATCATATACCAGATGGAAAGATTGTGATTATTCAAGACAGCGACAATGATGGTAGTTGTTCGGCAGCAATTACATATATGCTATGTCGTGAATTTGGCGCAACTGATATTGAAGTGCTGTATCATACAAATAAGCAGCATGGATTATCTGACCTCATGCCGCAAATTATCGACAAGTTACCAAGCTTAGTTATTGTTCCTGATGCTGGTAGTAATAATCTCTCAGAATGTCAAGAATTGTTTCAACGCAATATTGCCGTATTGATTTTAGACCATCACAACATTGAGTTGCATAATTATTGTGCTATTGTGGTTAATCCATTTAATGATGGGCAGGATGAAAATATCAACAAATCAACATCTGGCACAGGCGTTGTAGAAAAATTTGCTTGTGCGCTTGGCTCGACCCAATCTTTCAAAGACCTAGTTGCAGTTAGCCTAATCTCTGATATTTGCAGCTTACGTTCACCTGAGAACCGTAAATATGTATATGACGGCTTGACTAATCCAACTAATCCATTTATTAAATATTGCTTAGAGCATTGTTGCAATCGCGGCGTTAATCCAGAAGGAGTTGCATTTGGTATTGCACCACTTGCTAATGCGCTTGCTCGTAGTGATGACCAGTCTACTAAGCGGTTATTCTTTGATGCGCTGATTGGTAAGATTGAGCCAGAAGCCGCAATCAAGGCTATGAAAGCCATAAAATCCAAGCAGGATTATCGGGTCAAGAAGGTTGTAGACAAGTTGTCAGATAAGCTTGACACGTCTCATAAGGTCATTATCGGCTTTGGCGAACCTGAGAATAAATCCTATTTAGGGCTTGTAGCCAATAAATTCTGTGGTAAATATAATAAGCCCACATTCTTGTTGAGAGAGCTAAATAGCACAACATGGTCTGGCTCAATGCGCAGTCCTATTGATTTGCTTGAGATTATCAATAAATCAGGATTAGCTAAATGTCAAGGTCATGATGCGGCTGCTGGTATCACAGTCAAAAAATCCAACCTCAAGCGATTTGCACGATTCTTAGATGGGCTTGATTTAGACGTAGAGCCAGATATTGAGGTGGCGGCTCAGATCGAGCCTAATAATATCACACGCAATCTTGCAAATGTGTGTGTAGAAAATAATATCCTGTGGGGTAAGGACGTAAATAAGCCGTTATTCCATTGTACTTTAATAACTCCGCAGATTTATGTATATCGTAATCGCTCAACTACTGTCAAGCTGATTCAGAATGGCATTGAGTTCATTAAATTCTTTGTTAGTAATGAAGAAGCAAGCCAATTTGAATCAGCTCAAGGTAAATCTATAGAGGTAGTAGTATCGCTTGGATTGAATGAATATAATGGACAGATTAAGCCACAAGCTATTATTGAGCGATATGAGATTGTAGATAAACCAAAAGAAAATGAAATTGATTGGAGTGAATATTTTAATTGAGTAATCTGAGAAAATGGACTAAAGCAATTAGTATGGTTACATCTGTTGTACTATATACGCTGATTCTGCGTGGTTATAATAATAGATGGGTGTTATTGGTAGCGGCTGTGATTGCTTGTATGGCAAATAGCCTAGACGGTTGGATTGGAGGGGATGAATCTAAATGAGCAGAGCAGAAAGAAACCGTCGCAAACGGACTGAGCATCCTCTAAAATACGCACCTATTAAATGCCCAAATTGCGGATTGATGGTAGATGAAAAATATGTAGTTGATATAGATTCTACTTGTCCTATTTGTGGCAATGAGCTATTTGCAGAATTAAAGAAAATGGTGGTGCAACAATAATGAAAAGATTTTTACTGCATGTGCTTCAAGTTGTTTTTACATTTGTAGCGTTTGTATCTCCGGTAATTCTTGCTGTGTTAACAATAATTTGTTTTGTTGCGCATAAAATTATATTGGGCGTTGTGTTTAGCGTTGCATCTATTTTGTGTCTTAGCATTGTAACTTATGATTGGTGAAAAATAATTAAAATAGGGTATTGACAACCTCCTGATTCTATGGTATACTTGATTTATCAAAGAACAGGAGGTTGTTTTAATTATGAAAATCTGGATTCATCAAACTGAGCAGTATCCTACGCTTAATGATCTTAGAAAGAATTATCCTGTACTCAATGAATATGAATTGGATGAAAAACAGGATAAGTGCAGAAATATCAGACCGTATATTCGTATCAATTCTTTGAAGCAACTTGTTAATTTGAGTCTTGACCTTCATCAGTCGCTTATCATCGACACTGAAGGCTATGAACCGGCCATTGAAATCTATGACGCTTGGAGGGAATCATAAATGCAAGACGTATTAACCTATGAAGCATGGCTTGGTGCTGTATGCCATATTTGTAATAGCTTGTTGAAAGCAAATGTAAGCATAACAGGTAATAACGAATTTAAGGTGACAGCTACAAAATATCGTTGGGTTACATTTGTTGATTGCACCGGAGTTGAAGCAATGTACAATGAGGGCTGGGAGCCAGCATTTGGAGCAACTAAGTTGATGGAGATTATCATTGATAGATGGGAACAACTGCTGGTTGAGGAGGATGCCAAATGAAATATGTTGGAAGCAAGAACCGCCTAAGCAAGCAAATTGCACCTATCATCCAGTCATATATTGATAATATGCCTGATTGCCGTGGCTACTTAGAGCCGTTTGTTGGCGGTGCTAATATGATTGATAAAATCAAATGTCCATGTAAGATTGGCAACGATATTCATAAATATCTGATTGCATTGCTAAATCATGTATCAGAGACAACAGATGATTTGCCTGATACTATCACGGAGGAAGAATATCATGCCGTAAGAATCAATCCCTCCAATTATCCAGATTGGTACGTTGGACTTGTAGGATTCTGTGCAAGTTACAATAGTAAGTGGTTTGGAGGCTATGCAAATGGTGTAAAGACAAAGATTGGCACAGTACGAAATTATACAGATGAAGCCATTAGAAATATCAAGAAACAAGCGCCTAAGCTAAAAAGCACAATCTTTGTATGCGGCGATTTCTGGAAATTGGACGTAGGTCATATGGTTATCTATTGTGACCCTCCTTACCGTGATACCACCAAATATGCAACAAGCGATTTTGACTATGATAGATTCTATGCTTGGTGCAAAGAAATGGCTAAGAATAATATTGTGTTGATTAGTGAATATTGGATGCCAGAGGACGGCTTTGAATGTATCTGGGAAGGCAAGCTGAAATGTACGTTGGATAAAGCAAGCCGTACAGATAAAACAGAAAAATTGTATAGGTGTATTCCATGCAAACAGTAAAATTAACCCCAATGCGCATGATATTTAATAATCCTGAATCCAATTTCTCAATTATATCATGTCGCACAAAGGATGAATCAATAGAGACGCATCCTAAATATGGCACAATCAGTTTAAAAGGAACTGGTATTACCGACCTGAAAATGGGGCAATCTATTGATTGTATCATAGAGCCATGCAAGGATGATAAATACAAATATAGCTATAAGTTCATTGGCTTTGCTGGATTTGTAGCTAAAGACGGCAAATTTGAGCTAACAGAAAAAGCCGAGCTACAGACATTGCGCAGCTTAATGACCAATGGGCAAGCAGAATCATGTCATGCCGCGTATCCTCATTTTGTCAGTATGGTGCTGAATGGTGAAGCCGACAAGCTGGACTATAAAAAAATTCGTGGCGTAGGCAAGGTGCTATTACCCAGATATATTGATAAAATCAAGACAATCAACAAGCGTGTTGAATTTATGGGTGAAACATATGCTTGGGGTATTGAGCATGATGAGGATATAAATAAAATCGCTGCTACATATAAAAATGTATATGGATTCAGCAAAGATATAAATACTAATCCATATGCTGTTATGATTAACTTGCTTGAATGGTCTTTTGATAGGGCTGATAGAGCAATAATCAATAAAACAGCAAAATGGCTTGATAGCTATGAACGGTGTGAGGCGGCTACTATATATGCTCTAAAGCATAATGAGCTAGATGGCAATACAAGAATGCAAGCTAAGATGCTATTTGAAATAATCAAAAAGCGCGTGCCTCAATGCGTTCGTAGCCTCTTCGATGTTGTGACGAAAGCGGCGCAAGTACATTATGACCCGCCTAGCCAAAACACGGCTCTACAAGCCACATATAGTGCCGAACAGCATATTGCTGATGTCATCAAGAAAAAAATAGCCAATCCACATTATTATCCTATGGATTGGCAGAAGTTTACAAGTGTAGACGGCTTAGAGCTTACTGATGAACAGGCACAGATTCTTGAGATGGCTTGTAAGCAGGATGTGATGATGCTGACTGGAAGCGCCGGATCGGGGAAATCGGCTACAACCAAGGCAATCATTGAGATGCTAGAAGCCAATAATTATACTTATACCCTATTATCCCCAACTGGAATAGCTGCCAAGAGGCTAAGAGAAGCAACGGGGCGTGAAGCCAGCACGATTCATATGTTCTTAACTTGTGGTGATAATTTAGGCAATTATGTGCTAATTGATGAGATGGGTATGGTTAGCGTCCATTTGCTATCAATGCTATTTGATAAAGTAACAGACTGTACTAAAATCATCTTCATAGCCGACCCATCTCAGCTTGCATCTATTGCTTGCGGTAATATTGTTGAGGATATGCTTGATAGTGGCATAGTGCCTGTATGCAACTTGACTAAGGTATTCAGATATAACACCTCTGGCATTATTACCATAGCTACTGATGTACGAAATGGAGTAAATGACCATCTGACAGATACTTTCACAGATTATAAGTTTATTGAAACTGATACATTAGTAATCAATCAAATTGAGCAAGAATATGCGCGGCTGTTGGCAGATGGATATAGTAAGGATGATGTGCTGATTCTATCTCCATTCAATAAAGGCGATGTTGGCTCATTGGCTATCAATGCGGCGATTCAAGCTAAATTCAATCCAAATGAATTAAGCACGGTTGGTCATACTGTTAATGATGTACCTATTTATTTCAAAGTGGGTGATAAGGTTATCAATAAAAAGAACGAATATGCTATGCCACTATATGATACTGGCGATACGGCTTTTGTAGCTAATGGCGATATTGGCACAGTAATGGAAATTGTGCCTAATGAGAAAGAGCCATATATGATTGTGCGGTATGATTGTGGCGATTGTATAGTGGATAAGGCGCATATTAAGAATACGCTGTTGGCATATGCGATTTCTATTCATAGCTGCCAAGGTAGTCAAGCAAAGGCTGTGATTGTGGTGATTGATAGAAGCCATGTAAGGATGCTAAGCCGCAATTTGTGCTACACAGCGGTATCACGCGCACAAGAGCGGCTAATATTGATTGGAGATGAGGTTGCTATTCAAGAGGGATTAAAGGTACAAGAGGAAAAGGAAAGAGACACTTATTTGCGATATTTTTTAATAAAATAATATATTGACAAATAGCTATATATGTGATATAATATAAATAAGGGCGAATGGAAGGTGTACAACTTCTATTCTTTAAGGAGAACGCTTATCTCGTTCTCCTACCTTAATATTTTCTAAGATAAGGAGAAATATATATTATGAGCAAATTCAAAAATTTGGCAGGAACGAGATTTGGGAAACTAACAGCAGTTAAAATAGTAAGAAACTGTGAGCATAAGTGTAAAAGTGTAATTTGGCAATGCAAATGCGATTGTGGGAACATAGTGAATGTTAGAAGTAGTAATTTAATAAATGGGCATACAAAATCATGCGGATGTATAAGGAAAGAAATAATTACAAACAGAGACAAAGAACGAGCGATTCATAACGATTGTAATTCGAGGCTTTATAGAATTTGGCATGGTATGAAAAATAGATGTAATAATCCAAACACTTGTAACTATAAAAATTATGGTGGTAAAGGTATTAAGATTTGTCAAGAATGGGAAGAATTTATTCCATTTAGAGAATGGGCTAATAGCAACGGTTATGCAGACAATCTTACTATAGATAGAATTGACGTCAATGGGAATTATTGTCCTGAAAATTGTAGATGGGCTGATATAAAGACCCAAAATAACAATACCACTAGAAACAGATTGCTAACAGCGTTTGGAGAAACAATGAATGTTGCTCAATGGAGTGAAAAGGTGGGTATAAAAAGAGGAGTTATATATAATAGAATCGATACTTATAAATGGGATGTGGAAAAAGCTCTAACAACACCAGTTGAACAAAGAAAGCCTAGAATTAAAGGAGATGTTGATTAAATGAACCCGTTTGTTTATTCTGCTGACAAAATTAACAAGATGATTGACGATAATGGCTATAAACCTGTTGTTATGACAGGTGTTCGAGATAATCTACTTGATCTAAAGCCAATCATTGAAAAGCTCTATGATGACAAGATTTTCTATCTTAATTACTGGCAGAGTGAATGTGCATGGCATGGCTGGGATTGGTCAAAGGATGATGGAACAATGGCTAATATGGCTAAGATTACCACTGGTATTACTAATAAATTCTTAGAAATTTATGCTATGATTTTAGGTGGACTTGGTGAAAGATGCGAAAAGGAGATGCTGATTAAATGAACTATGAATTTCATGTAGGAGATTATGTTGAAACCATTGGCGGCTTTGTTGGTTGGATTTCTAACATCAAAGATAATAACTATATTGTAATTGTCGATAAGAACAATAATAGCTGTGGCTATTATTTGCCACAGGAAGCTAGATGTTTTGTCCGTATTGGAACACATAGTTTCACTAAGAAAGAAAAGAAGATTAAGAATTTGTCTTGTGTCACATCAACCATTGACTATGGTTCTAATAGTTGGCTTATTGACAAACTCGTTGAAGCACGAAGTAAAATCAACGAACTTGTTGATGCTGTGAATAAATTGATGGATAAGGAGGATACTGAATGAACCATCATAAACTAAATGAATGTACTTTCAAATTGTCTGTTCCAGTAGGTGAGATGCGAGGCGAGCCGACCAGAGTATGTGCAGTATGTAGAGCAAATGAGTATAGTAAGGCTGAATGTTTGCTTTGTCCAGAATTTCTGAAGATATTAAAGAAATTGCTTGATAAGGAGAATAAAGAATGATCAAACGGATATGTGATATTTGTGGTAAAGAAATTATCAGTGATGGAAACAAATATAACATTAGCATTGATAGCCCCTTTATGAGAGCTAAATATCTTACTGCTATTCCCGATGTATGCTCAGATTGCGCTAATTCTATTTATCATTATATTGAAGGGTTAAAAAAGCCTCTTGACAAATCAACTGAATCGTGATAATATATATGACAAGGAGGTAATATAATATGCTAACAGTAGATGTTGTGGATACAATTATGGAATTGATGCTCATGAATCATCATGACATTGATAGTCGTGTTCGTATTCACATTGGAAACCAGTTATATGATATTGACCACATTAACACAGCAATTAGCATAAGTACCAATAAACCAATTATTGTTATTCATGTTAAGGAAAATTAAAAGGAGGACGATGATTATTGTTTGTAAATGAGGTATACGAATCTATTTGGAAAGATAGATACCAAAAAAATGGAGAGTCATATAATGACCAGCTATGGCGTGTAGCTGATTTTATTGCTACTGCTGAATCATCTATCGAAGAAATTAGAAATAAGTGGGCAGACAAATTCTTCAGTATTATGGACGCCGGTTATTTCTTCCCTGCTGGACGCACCATGAGCAATGCTGGTATTGGCGAAAAGCTAACTCTCAATAACTGCTTTGTCGCACCTATTGTTGGTAACAGCATGGAGCAGATTTTTGATGCTGTTAAGCTAGGCGCTATGACGCATAAGGCTGGTGGCGGCATTGGTTATGCTTTTAGTAATCTAGCCCCTAATGGCTATAAGACGCGCAATGATGCTATTGCATCTGGTCCAGTCAGCTTCATGGATGTATTTAATGCACAGACAGCTACAGTACAGCAAGGCTCAAGACGCGGCGCAAACATGGGTATGCTTAGTGTATATCATCCTGATATTCTTGAATTTATTCATGCTAAGTCAGCTACGGAAGGACGGCTCAATCATTTTAACCTATCTGTTGTTGTAGATGATGCTTTTATGCGGCTAGTTATTGAGAATGGTCAAGTTGAACTACATTGGCCTATCTATGACGAGAAGGGCAATAAGCTACCACCATCTAAGTGGGATAAGCAATTTACTAAGCTAGTGCCAGCTCGTGATATTTGGAATGAAATCATGCAGATGGCATATGACAATGGTGAACCGGGCGTATTCTATGAGGATAATGCCAATAATCGCAATCCTGCATGGTATGTAGAAAGAATTGTTTGTAGCAATCCATGTGCTGAATATCTAGCAGGAACAATCAATGCAACAGACCCGTCACAATATGGCGGCGCTTGCAATCTAGGCTCATTATTCCTACACAATTTTGTAAAGAATCCATTTACCAAGCAAGCCCATCTTGATACTGAGGCTCTAAGAGATACAATCTCTGTTGCCGTACGTATGCTTGACGATATTATTGATGTAAATAAATTCCCTGATAAGATTTATGAAAATTATCAGAAGGGTATGCGCACCATTGGCATTGGCATTACTGGTCTAGCAGATATGCTTGCTATGCTTGGTATGAAGTATGATAGTCAAGAAGCAAGAGATTATGTTGAATCTCTAATGCAAATGATTACCAATGCTGAATATTATGCGTCTGTTCAGCTTGCTAAAGAAAAAGGCTGTTTCCCTCTATGTGAACCAGACAATCATATGCGTGGCAATTATGTAATGGATACACTAGAATCTACATTAGCTAAGGATATTGCCAAATATGGTATTCGCAATGCCAAGATTCAGGCAGTTGCACCATGCGGCACGATCTCTATGGTGTTTGGGAACAACTGCTCAAGTGGTATCGAGCCAATTTTCTCATTGAGCTATGACCGCAAGGTAAAAATTGGTGGTCAGGACGATAAGGACGTAAAAATCGTCAAGATGATGGATTATGCTTATTATCTCTATCATAAGCTAAAGGATGAGAGCAAGCAACTAGATTTTGACGAGCATGATATTTTCCCAACTGCGCTTAATATGTCTGTTGATGACCATGTAGCTATGCTTGCTATTATCAGCAAATATACCGACATGAGCGTAAGCAAGACAATCAATGTGCCTACTGAAGCATCGTTCGATGAAGTCAAGGATATTTATATTCAGTGTTGGAAGAAAGGTATTAAGGGTTGTACAATCTTTAGACCTAATGCAATCCGTCAGGGTATTTTGCTTACTGAAAATAAGAAAGATGATGAATCTAAACCTGAATCCACATCTCTTACTCTACCTCGCGGCTCAATCATCGAAGCAAGTAATGACCTGATTGGCAAAAAGCGCAAAATCCAGACAGGATGTGGTTCACTTCATGTTCTAGCATTTTTTGACCCCATTGATGGCAATCTACAAGAGGTATATTTCAATAAAGGCTCGACTGGTGGATGTGCTAATTTCATGACGGGTCTAAGCCGCATGGTCAGCCTACTATGCCGTGCTGGTGTAGATATTATGACCATCAAAGATCAGCTTGATTCAACTGGTGTCTGCCCATCTTATGCTACTCGCAGAGCAACTAACCATGATACTAGTAAAGGCTCATGTTGCCCTATGGCTATTGGCAATGCTCTAGTGGAGATGTATAATGAAATGCAAGCAGAGCTAGATGATAAAGAGGAAGATATTCCAATCACATCAAGAAAAATAAATAAAGCATCTAAAACACTCGCTGAGAATTTTAATAAAGCAACAGAGGCCATCAATAAAGTTGCTGATAAATTTGCTCAACTGGCAAAGGATAGCGGTAATGTTTACAACGCACCAACCGAGGTATGCCCTGAATGCGGCGAACCACTGTTACACATTGGCGGTTGTATCCAATGCTCTAGTTGTGCTTGGTCAAAATGCGAAGGATGAATAAAGGAGTAAACTGAAATGACAGAAAATCGTATCAATTTCTATCTAGGTAGACTAGGCAATGAGGACTGGATTTGTTCATGTGATGAGCTAGACCTAATGGGCGAACCAAATAAGGGCGATTTGGTGTATTTACCAATCGACGGCAATGAAGATGAACAGGAAATGTATGTAATCATGCAGAAGTATATCTCAGATAGTGAAATTAGCTATTTCTGCAAGCCATATAATTGGGAGGATTGAACGAATGGAATTTCTACTAAGATATTTTATTGATGGTAATGAGGACTGTGAAGGGCGCGTATGGTCATATACCCATGCTGCACGGATGATTATCCCCCGTATTGGTGAGCGCGTATGGGTCGATGATAACACTTGTGTAGAGGTTGATATGGTGACATATTCTCCTGATTGTTATGATGGTGACAAGCTGTATATGGTAGACATTGAATGCCATGATGTTACAGAGGACGTTCTGGCTGAATATGATATTGAGGAGGAAGATTAATTGAGAGTAACCATTCTGAATCCAGATGAAGCTAAAAAATTATTCTACTGGTGGGGAATGGCATCTAAGGTGTGTTATGATACTAAAACCAATACACCAGAGATGATTGGTAAACACTGCATGGCTACCGGACATTTTTCTGGTAGCCGCAGTCAATACATTCTATTCCAAGTAGATGATTGTCCTAGATTCACTATCGATCAAGCCGTGCGGCATGAAGATGGTATCATGAAAAACGTACAATCTTTTCGTTATGTTGGTAAAAATAGTTTTGCGTATGAAATTCCAACAGAAATCAAAGACAATGATTATCTATTAAAATGGTATATCAAGCATATGGATGATACCATTGACCTATATTCCCATATTCAGGATTATGTAAAAAACAAGACTAATAATCAAGAAAGAGCCAACGAGCAAGCAAGGTATGTGTTACCTATGGCTACACGCGCTAGCTTTGTTATTGGCATGGATATTGAGGGGTTAATTCATTTTTGCAATGTGAGGCTTTGCGCAAGAACAGAAGATAAGCATAGAATGTTAGCACAGTTAATTCGTCATGCTGTACTTGAAATTCTACCTGAACTTAAAGACGTACTTGTACCTAATTGTCAAAAGATGCTATATTGCCCTGAAGGTAGACATGGATGCGGCGCATATCCGACTAAGGATGAATTAAAAGAGATTATTAATGAAGGACGTAATACCGATGCTTAAAATTTTTATCTCTCAGCCGATGAACAGCAAGACCAATGAAGAAATTGAGGATGAACGCAATTATATCATTGACAGACTAGCAGCACACTTTGCTAGAGAAAACGAGTATATTGACATTATTTATTCCTTCTTCAAAGACGCGCCGCACGATATTAAACCACTATGGTTATTAGGTGAGTCAATTAAGCTAATGAGCGAAGCTGATATTGTATTCTTCTGTGATGGTTGGAAGACAGCTAGAGGATGTCAAATTGAGCATGAGTGTGCTCTTGAATATAGTATTGATACGATGTATGAGGAGGACTTGATTTATTGAATATTAAGGCAAAGCGACTATCAGATACTGCTAAGCTACCTACTTATGGTAGTGAAAAAGCGGCGTGTGCGGATATTTATTGTGACTTACGTGTAGATAAATGTATTGAGTTAAATCCAAATGCGGATTTTAAGCATATGGAGGTCAATACAGACCATTTTGAGCGGGTATATGTCAGCCCGCATGAAACAGTAAAAATCCCTACAGGATGGGCATTCCAACCAGAACAAGGGTATATGCTACAGATTCTACAACGTTCAGGTTTGGCTAGTAAAGGCTTAATCTGTGTTGGTGGTATTGTAGATGAGGATTATACTGGTGAGATTGTGGTAATCATGCTTAATACAACCGATGAACCTATTCGCATTAGCAATGGAGATCGTGTTGCTCAAATGGCTCTACGTCATTATTATCAAGCTGAATTTGAAGAGGTTGATGAACTAGATAAGACAGAGCGCGGCCTAGCAGGATTTGGCTCTACAGGCGTATGATTATCCCTACTCTACACATTGACGGCAATGAATCCTGTATCCATTTAGTTGACCCTGCTTATCCACATGAGCCATATTCTGTCTTTCAAATGGAAACAAATGATGATACGACAGACCTATTCTTTGAGATATTGACTACGGTGCTTGAAGCATACGATGATGGATACAGCGCAGGATATGACGATGCAATCCAAGATTTTGAGGAAGGAGGAGGACTAGATGTGGAAATTTAGGCGCATTGGAGATTATTATGAATTGTTAGATGGCGCAGATACACTATATTTATGTAAACGACTAGATTCTATCATGGTCGCCACATTAGAGGATTTATGCGCTAGACATAATGCAGAAATTGCTAAATATGATGAGCTAGATGTCAATATTGTAAGTTGCGACGAAGCGTACTTAAATGGTCTTGAAGATGGTAAGGAAGAAGCCGCTCAAGAACGATATGACGCTGGTTATGACGATGGATATCAATCAGGCAAAGCAGATGGATATGACCTAGGATACAAGCGCGGATTAGCAGACGCTCTAGGTAAAGACGAAATAAAGTAAAAAATGGGGAACATGGTAGACATAATAATCTATCCAATGTTCCCCATAATTATATATTAGCCGCCAATAGCTTCTTTCATTACAATAGTAAACGTCTGGTCGCCTGTATTTTTGACCTGTTTAGCCTCAGTAGTATATCCTGTTTTGGTAGCTGTAACGGTATATGTATCACCAATACCGCTTAGTAAGAATTGCTTGGCATTACCACTAACTGGGTCAACCTCTGTACCCTCAGCATCAGTCACAGTGATAAGAGCGTCTTTTGGCGTTACATCAACAGTCAGCAAGAAGCCCTCTTGTAGTGTAACAGCACCCTTAACTACCTTGAAAAAGCGCCCATCAAGACCAACGCCGCAATTACCACGACCCATAATAGGCGCACCAATTTCTTCGCCTTCCGAACCATGTAGAGTGATATAACCAGCGCCACCAACTTTAACCACGGTAAATAATGCTCCATCCCAGAGCTGACCACAAGTAGATACTGCTTTACTTCTGTCAACGCTTGTTGCCCCAACATCACAAATCACCCCGTTAATAATCTTGAGTGTATTTTTATCTAATTTAATGCCACCACAAAAATTAGCCATATATAATCATTCCTTTCACCTATATGTCCCCTCTCCAATAGAGGTAATATATACTGTCATGTCGGATGTGGCGCTATTTGTCAACGTTACGCCACTTCCACTACTAATTCTTTCACATTTCCAATTGTTCAAATTAACTAGACCATTTATTGTTTCGCCTGAAGGATAAACAGATACGAATACTAGACCGCCGTGCATATCATCTGATACAGTAAGTAAATATACACCGTTTGATAGCGGCACATTTACATTAGAATTTGCGCCAACTGTAACGCTTGATTTTCTGATAACGTCGATTATAGAAGAATCCAAATAGCCCTTATTCACAAGGTCAACATTTTGCGTTGGCGTACCCATCATTGAGCCAATTCCATTGATTGTTAATGAACCGCCAACCATCAAGTCGCCAGATATGTTGCCACCTGTCTGAGCTACTTTTGTGTCTACATATTGCTTATTAGCCAAGTGATTATTCTCTGTGGGCGCATTCTGGTCGATAAGATGTCCCTTAGCAGTATATCTAGCTAAGCATAGGGCCATACCGCCATCTGATACTAAGCACACATCAGGTTTAGAACCATTTTGCACATACGCCTTGATTTGCCCTTGATTGGCTGCTACAAGCGGTACTCTTGTTGCTACTTGGTCATCTACATATTTCTTATTGCTGATACATTCATCTGAAGCTGGTGCATCTGATAGAATAGGCTCAGTTAAATGTCTAAGATTGACTGCATGAAACGGCGCAGTAGGATTTCCAACTAATACCGGCACATATTCATTTTGGCTTGTAGGCTTAACAAATGCCGCTTCATTAGATGTAGTACCCGTTAATCTGACACCATTTGTCCCAGACTTTTCAACAACTGAACCAAGATATAGATTTGCTTGACCGTCTACATAAATTTTTTGAACATGAGTAATAGCGTTGCTACCCATATTGATATTGCCAGTCATTGTACCGCCATTTGTATCTAATAGGGTAGTTTGTTCTTTTGCCCAAGCACCGCCATCATATCTAAGTACAGTTACAACATTACCCTCTACACGAGCAAATGAGGCATCAGCCGCAGATGCAGCTATGAGCATATATGTATCACCATCAAGAGTGGCAGTTACGGTACGATTTGCAATGACAGCTTGTGTAATTTCACGAATTTCAGTAGGTGTAGTAATTCCAGCTGTAGTATCTTGCCTAAATTTAACCTCAAGATTTCTTGTATCTACGTATTTCTTGTTAGCAGCATGATTTTCACTAGTTGGCTCACCAGCTAAGGTTAATTCGCCCTCCATATGCCCACCAGACAATAATAAATATAGTGACATATCTGTTTCTTTGTCTGAATCAGTCCAAGTATCACTATTTACGTCATGGCTATATTGAATTCCTCTGCTAACAATGCGCTGACCGCCAGTTTGTACCTCAACATGACCAAATAAAAACACCGCATTGCCGTTATCGGCAAATTGTACATTCATTAGAGGCATTTCTGCACTATCATACCGAACTACAATATTTTGGAATTCATCATAAGCCGTCTTGATTTCAACCCATGTCTTGTCCGCTATATATGTACCATCGTTGTTTTGAGACGTTAAATTTATTACAAAATTCTTAGATGCTATTGATTGCCATTTTGTTGCTGAGCCGTCATTACTAAGAAAATGCCCTACTGTCTCACTTGTCATAGGCGGTAAGCCTGTATCAATAGGTGCGGCATCACTTGGTTGCTCTATCCATTCATTGCTTGCTTCATTATATCTATAAAATTTAGCCGTATCTATTTCATAATATTCATCGCCATTATTTGCTGATATTGTTGATTTGTCATCTTTCTCTAATCCACAATATTGTGCATATCTATGCTTGTCGTAATAAGCTGGTCTAGTTAATGTAATCATTGGCGCTGTTCCTTTCCTTCAATCCATTTATTATTTTCTTTGTCATAACGATACACACGTCCAGTATCTAGCTCAATGTAGCTTGCGCCGTTTTCTACATTGGTTGGTTTGGTATCTATTGAGCGCCCTGTAAATTCTGGCGCTCTTGGATTATCATATCCTGCTGGGCGATATAGGGTTATCATATTACATCCTTTCTATTCTATATCTGGATTTTCATTCTTTTTAGCAAAGACGCGCTTAAATGCCAGTAAGAGCAATTCGCCTCCAAATGCCGCCCCTGCAAATACGAGCACATCACTGAGGTCGGCCCCCATTGTCTCGCCATATCGGATAACAGCATATGTTTTAAGGGCAACCGCCCATACTGCAATTAAAGTAATAGCGCGGACACAGTATAATACCAATGTCCGCGCTAATTGCCCTTTACTCCATCTTCGCTTATAACTAAGCCGCATCATGGCTTGGTCGCTAATTTTTCCATTAGCGCCTTATTCCATTTATAGCCATCTAAGAACTCGATTGTCTTATCATCAAATCCAAAGCGACTCTTGACCTTGGCCTTATTTGCGGCATGTTCCTTATCATCTTCGGATTCAACATAATCGACCCATGGTAGCTTGCCATGTTTTTGCCATTTTCTAGTAGGATAACCGGCCTTTACGCCAATATTGCCAACGGCAGTAATTTGAACGCAATTGTTCCATGCTGGCGTACATTCTACTGCTAGCCCATTGCCAATATATAGACCCCAATGTCCGGGTAGCCATAGACCTTCACCAATAGCCATTTTGTCCCAATTCGTACTAGACACGTTTTTGCACTTGGCAATCATTCCATCAGCACTTACATCAGGTACGCCATTTGCAGCATATCTTGCGCCACCATAGTATGCGTTCTTGTTACCGTTCCATCCCCAAAGAATTCCCTTGGTGAGATTCACACAATCGAATAAGAATGTACCTGTACCAACTTTCTGTTGATACATATTCCACCGGCTAGTGTACCAATCTGGATATTGCGCTTTCTTCTCATTTAGAATCTGCTGGGTACATGGCATACCAAAGCAACCCCAAGCATAAATCGTCTTATATTTCTTAGCTACTTCCTCATGCTTCTTTGCAAGCTCAAGATTGGTCATAATGCCCATTACTTAGTCTCCTTCTTTACGTTGACATTCTTAGTCAGATTGGTCAATTGGTCAATCATATCGCTAAGAGCCTGAACGTCCATTGGGTACTGTACATATTCTGCGCTTGTCTGCACCATAGCCATAACCCATTCTTTACGGGTCGCGCCATCAGCAAATTTCTTTTCAGCCTGTTCCATTAGTTGCATAACTAGGTCAAGTAGCCCGCCCCAATTCTTTTCTTGGGTCGCCTTCTTGACATACTGCACTAGCTTTAGCACTAGTGGAATGCAAGTTGCTAGACCTGCCAATACTGCTACAATAACATTGATAATCTGTTCTGCGCTCATTTATTATTCCTCCTTATTCAGTTACACCGGTTAGGGTGTTAATTAGAATTTCCTGATCATTTACCTTTTTCTTTAGCTCGTCTAGGGCATAATAATTATATGGGTCATATTTTGAGCCAATCGTCGCGCTTGGATAACCGGCCACTGCGCCTAAGCTCTTAGCCGTCTCATCGTCCTCGCAGATGATGATATTAGTGATGATGCCATTTTCGTCTACAATACAACAATTCATGTTATTACCTCATTTTATTAAAAATGGAAGCGAATGGCTACTAGACCAGATGCACCATTGCCGCCTTTAGTCATATAATTAAATGCAGAAGACGATGAACCACTTGTATTAGCATTTCCACCGCCTCCCCCACCGCCAGCTCCTAAACCATTGCCACCAGCCACACCATGAGTCTGGCTGCTAGAACCGGAATTGTCTGTATAACCGCCATAACCACCATATGGAGAACCACCAACAGGGCCAGAGATAATGCCTGGGCCAGTTGGATTGTAAACTGGAGAACCGCCATTTGCGCCACCACCTGAATAATAGGTCGAGCCATCATCAAATTCTGTACCAGTTGCATTTCCAGAACCACCATTACCACCATTGTTAGACGTACCAACTCCGCTCGTAGACGTTGCACCTCCACCTCCCGTTGCAGTTACAGAAAGGAAGGTTGTTGAGCCACCTTGCCCACCAGGATTATGCTTTTCTTCTCCGTAGTGAGATGCACTATAAACTAATGTGTTGCTTCCTACGCCTCCAGCACCAATGCTTATGGAATAACTTGTGTCAGTTGTTACAGAAATATTGTAAGAGTTAACTATATTGCCGCCAGCTCCACCTTTTCCTTTGAATGATGATTGTACGTATGAGCCACTACCGTAATGTCCAGAGCCACCAGAGCCACCACCGCCTCCGCCAACACAGCAAACATCTACTGTTTTTACAGCTTTTGAAAATTTAACAGTTTTAGATGATGTGACACGTATAATGCCATTTTCCCCGACAATAGGCAAAGTAACGACTAAAGCGTCAAACGAACCAACATATCCACTTGCATCAGCAGTCTGGTCTTTTAAGTCTATATATGGAGACGAAATAGAAATTGGATTCGTTTGCAAAACGCCGTGGGCGGTTCCATCACTTGCTGTAGTAGGCGTTCCATACAAACCAGTAACTCTTGCCCCTTGAATAGGATTGCCATTTGGGTCAACAACTTTTACTTGAACATTGCCAATGCTCTTTACAGTGTCTGCAATTTTTGCAAGCGCCGTATCTGCATCGGATGTTCCATCTCCAAAAAGTGCCGCAGTTGCTGTGCTCAACTTGCTTTGAGTGGCCGTTGTTTTTGTATATAGTTTATCATACACGCCAGATGTATTTTTCTGGCGCAATGTAATATCTTTATCAGCCAATATTTATCATCTCCTTGTTACGTAGCTGTAACGATTTGTAATAATTGTTCAACATCATATAGTGCCTTATCTAATGTATAAGTTACTCCAACAAGCCCAAATTTAGCCGCCGTATTCTCTGTAAGCGCGATATTATCGGCTTGAGTCGCCGGATTCAGCATATCATATCCACTACTGGTCTTTTGGTTAATTTCAATATAATAAGCATTTTGCTCATTGTAATCAGTAACAGGGCCGATTAGTCTAAAATATACTTTACCAACTGCTAAGTCGCTAGGAGGCTCAGACGCAACTACAATCTGACCAGTTTTAAATGATGGGTCACTCTGTACTTGTAATCTAAGCAGCTCCGTAGTTAGCGCATTGATAACCGCCGCGTTCAATTGCTTATCTGTCAGACTTGCATTCTTCAGCACATTCAGCGCCGCAGTATAATCGCCCTGTTCCCATGCCGTTTGTAGCTGATTCCATAGCGCCTTATCTTCAAGATGAATGTCTTGATAATTCATGCCGTCACCCCTGTTACCTCAAACCAAAAATCGGTCGGTTGCTGATTTGTGGGTTGTGTCTCAGATACAATATAAGCTGGGCTATATCTCTTATTATAATAATCTTGAATTGCCACACATGTATCAAGGATAGAGTTGATTAGGTCGGCTGTGATTATCTTAGAATCGTGATTAGCAATGTTGGCTAATACAGACTGTGCCGCATTGATATTACCAGCTTGCATATAATCTTGATATTGCTTAATTAGCGCCGCATCAGCCGCAGTGATATCCTGCATAGTAGGGAATGTCTGGTTAGGAAAATTTGTAGCCAACTTAAATCACCTCGCTTTCTTCATAATATGGATACCAAGTAATAGCGTTAATCGTCATAGTGCCACCTGTTGCATAATCCACACTAAACGATTTAACGATATATTTACTTGGTTCTTGTTTTTGACCAAATCTGTGTGATATAACAATATTCGCGTCCATCCATGGGATAGGTATTGTCTCCATGCTGATACTGTCATTAAGCCGCGAACGCTGATATATCTCAAAATCCGCCCTTTGCTGTGCTAGGTCATCTGAATAGATATTATCATATTCACCGCCATATAGCACGATACGGATACGGCCTACTGAACTAGAGCCAATCGGGTCGCCTATATAGAATGGGCTGGATGGGTTATTATCATAGGATAAGGCTTGGGCTTGCTGATGCCCCATAAAGCGCCAAAATGACAATGTGCCATCTCCGGGACCTAAATCCGTACCGGCTATAAACGTGTCGGAACCAGAATTTTGATAGAATACACCGTTTACGACATCATACATACCAATTACACCGTCCGGATTCTTGCATGGTACAAAATTACGAACAAGCCCATCCGCTGTTGTAATTTGACAAGAGAAAATTCGCCCAGCACTATAATGTAATGCACCAGTTCTTTCAGATTGTGCAAATAGATAGAGATTTAGATTTACAGTACCAACCGGAACGCCAACGGCTTGGGTTCGAGCGGTAACAGATGATGTTTGTGAGTAAGTGACTCCGCCAGAGTCCATAAACTTATTTCCGTTAATTCCTATTTGTATATGGTTTTGCTCATTAACCCATGCCGAAGCATATTGGTTTTCCCCGGACAAAATAGTTACCGCTTGAAAATCTACTTTAATTTCCGTGATATTCTTAACTATAACTCCTGTGTCTATATACTGTTTTCCTGAAGATTGAATATATTCAAGTTTTCTATATGTGCTTGGAAGCTTTCCTTTTTCACCCGCCACATACTGAAATATCCATTCCGTATCTTTAGTCAATGATTTAATCGGCGTATCATCAATGTCAACGGCATCATTAGAACCCAAAAAATCTATTGTGATTTTATCAACACCTGATATGTCACTAGGTAGCGTAATCCCCACCGCCGTATCATTCTGTAATTGCTTCAAATCAGCAAACGTAGGCGTGATAGTCCCGCCACTCACAGTCGTGCTCTCAGATGGGCTATAATAATCCACATCCCATGTATGCCCTAGCACCTCTACATAATTCTTTACACTCTCAAAATCGGTATTGATGTTTTCTGATATAAGCAAACTCGGCCACAAATCATCGTCAATCAACACTGGGTCGTCATATGCAAGAGGAATCGGCTCATAATGAAATACACCATTTATATCAAAATAGATTTGGTAATTAGGCATGATATCGCGCAATCCAGTTAATATATCATATATCGTACCACCAACATCAATTTCAATATCATATGGTACAGGTACAATCGTGCCGTCATTAGTTTTACATTCTTCGCAGATATATTTGGTAAAGCCGCCTAGTTCAATCGTCTTGATAATAGCCTCGCGCACATTCTCATCTTTGGCAATTTTAGTTGGAATACCCTCAAGATTGCCATTGCGCAGACCGGTCAATTTGCTCATAAGGTCAAGAGCTTGCATAGATATTTCATTGGTTGACGCATTATATGACCATTGGGGGTTATTTACTAGATAGATTCCTTGGTTGTACCATTGAATCTCACCTGTGCGCATGTTCTCATAGCCAACAAATGGACGACAAAATTTATCTAGCCATAGTTTGCTACCGGCTTTGATATCAAATGTGCTAGTAGTGACCACAAAGCCCAAATCACATGAACGCCGCAAGTCGCTATTCGAGTCCACATTGATTGAACACTTGGTCATGTTGCCGCTCAGCTCATCAACAATATTATATTGGAAATCTAGCAATTCGAGCCGTATATATTTTTTGATATATTGCTGTTTGAGGACATTATAATCCTCAGCGCCAATGTTAATCATGTGTTAATCCTCCCGTGGGATTAGCCCATTTGCATACAAGTCGGCCTTTTCTTTGGGGTCGCCTGTTTGCGTCCATTCCGCCGTCATCCGCTGAATGCCCATGCCATAATTAGATTCATAGTCGGTCTGAGGATTGCCCGTGATGATGCAGAGCCATTCTGAGCTATTCCAGTCCTTCAACATCTTTGGCTTCTTATTGGTCAACCACTTAAATAACGTATTGCGTTCCTTAGTAATTGCCTGACGGTCAAATTCATGCGTCTCAGTGAAATTCTTAGGCACAATCAAAGCGCTGACCGTACCTGTATCATAACCAAGTAAGCCATTACTCACCATAACAGGATATTTTCTGCCAAACGGCTCATATGTGCCGATTTTCTGTACGCTATCAGTTGAGCCATATTCAATATCAGCATAGAATTTATATATCGTATTCACATCACAAATAAATACGCCATTGAACTTAGAATATACCTCAGATACCGTATAACTACCCTCAGTCTGGCCCGTAATTGGCACATATGCATATTCGTATTGGGTGTAATTAGAGGCTAGATTATCCGTAAAGATAAATGACAAGTCGTCAATACTAGTGACGGAAATCTCCTTGATTGTTGTCCAGTCAAATGTGCCCTTCTCACGCCGCTTAATTTTAATGCCAGATATATCACTCGACAAATCGTCAATATTACCAGCCGAGATATTATTCTCAAAGTTGCAATCCATGATGGTATTGAAATCCCATGCAGTAGGCAGGGCATGACTATAATCGCTCGTCACGTTATATCCCGCATAGAAATGGTCGTATATACCATTCTGAATCGTGGTCGTTGTAATTTTATTTACGCTTGTTGGCATAGGGTCAATCGCATTACCATCTGAACAAAAATTATAGCCTAGTAGACCAATCATACCGTCACCTCCCCGCTATTCCAATCTGCTCCTAAATTCTCAATCTTTAGGTCATATAAACCGCTTACACATCTAATCCATAGGAATAGATAATCGGTATTAGCTGGCTTTGTTATTGCGTCTGATTTTATAACATAAGCATACAATTCGTTTGCATCTTGTACGCGCATCTGATACCATGCTTTTGTAGTATCTTCCCAATACGAGATAGATACTGTGCCACCGCTTGAATTTGCTAGAGATACGATATTGGCTGGCTCCTTGGTCGTATCAGTATTGGCTTTGAATGACTTACCCCATATTTTCATAGTATAGTCATTTGGTAGCTGATATCCTTCTGCCCATTTGACGTATGAGCCATCTGCGGTCAAATCGACCGTATTGCCTACATATGTGGGTGGGTCTGGATAAGACGTGCCGTTGATACCAACAACATTAGATTCAATCGTTATATTGCCATCTTCACAGTTATTTGTCAAGTATAGATATGAATAACCGCGAGCTGTCTCATATTGCACAGAGATTGTAACAAGACCGGTATCAACCAACGTACCGTTGACCGTTGTGCCCGTGCATTGAATACCATATACCGTTTTATCTTCAAAGCCGCTAAATGTATATGATACAGTCAGGGGCAAGCCGCCACTCGACACGTATTTACTACCAGATGTAGACAGGAGAATGCCCGTATTATCGTACAGATCGAATCTATACGCATTCAACGTCTCTCCCTCTGTCTGGTTATACGTCACGTCAAATACATATGAGGCGTTGTTGATGATATGGGTCGATGGTAGATTGCTAAATGTGAAAGTTGGTGTTGAATAGCAGTAAAATTGAATCGTATTAGATGGTTGCGATGATTCACCCGCCGCATTATGCGTCACAATGCTGGCTTGATAGTAGTGCCCATTCACCAATGAACCAGCTGGTACAGTAATGCTATATGCAAAGCTGGTGCTTGTACCAGTATAAGCCGTAACCAACGAGGCATTGTCCTTAATAGTGATAGTCGCGCCTGTTACTTGGTCGCCACCTATTACATTGAATTTAAATGCTTGGTCTTTAGAGGCATCAAATGCCACTTGAGTATATAAAATAGGAGTTGTTAGTGCCATTATATCACCTCTTATTTATTAAATTTTATTCTGTTACTTCCTTCCAACCTGCAGGATAAGCAGAAGGGCTATATGCATTAGCGTCAATTAGGCTCTCATATACCTTACCTTCAAACTTGACTTTATCGCCCTTCTTATATGCGTCATGTGCGCCTGTTGGTTGAACGAAATCTGGGATTGTTTCAATTGGAGGCGTTTCTGGTTCTGTTGTGCCACCTCCACCTGTTTCGCCTGAATCGCCACCACTTGTTGATTCAGTATATTCTTCCCAACCGGCAGGATATACATCTGGTGCCCATACATTAGCATTGATAATGGATTTATATAACTTGCCATTGTAGCTTACAATGTCACCAATGTTATAAGCGTCAACTGCACCTAAAGGTTGCGTCCAAATAGGATAACCGCTTTCACTAATGCCCATCTTTTTATATAGGCTTGCAGTTGCATCAGGTAGCCAGTCAGATTGTGACTTATGCGCCTGTAGCACTAGATACAGCTGTGGGTCGCCTACGCTATTTTTGCCATATGAGATAACATCATTTGCTTTATATTGCTTATCTGCCGCCCATACGGGATATAGGCTAGCAATTTGCATGGCCGTTTCTTCATTATCATGTAAGGTTGCTGCAAATATCTGTAGTGCTCTACGAAGTTCGGCCATTGCTTGAATTTGTTTTGTATCAATCATATTGATTCACCTCTTATTACGAATGAATAATAAATGCGTTGGACATATTACCGCTTGGAACAAACACTCGTGTAATTGCACCAAGCAATGCGGATGGAGAAATGACGGCAACTGTCTGGTCTTGGCCGTTAATCGTCACAACCGCCTTTTTGCCATTGATTGATTTTAGAATCCCAGTGTACATAGTAGTTGATTGCCCCATAGCTTTTTCAATCATCAAGCTAATTGATTCAATCAGCTCCTGTTCTGGGGATTTTTCCTTATTATCCAATCTATATTTCCTCCATATAGATATGTAAGGAGGGTAGTTACCCACCCTCCTTAATTTGTTAAAATTTATCGCTTATAGCTATACTGTAAGGCATAATTCTTGAGTCCCTGTACAAACGACTTGGCATCTGTAACATTAGGTAGCTCAATGCGCGATACGTCAAAGGCATAGCTTGTATTACCGCCACCGCTTCTTGACGATAGAGTTGTTAGCATCTGCTGTGGCGTTGTATTGCTCCATTTCCATAGGTTGGCTGTCTGATTAGCTGGGATGATATTATCACCTTGACCAAGGATGCGCATCTCAGGGCCACGCTCACCAACTAGGGATAGTCCACCTCTGAAATTGCGCGTACCTGTGGCATTCTTTGACCATTTGCCGGTTTCACCTGAATAAGATAGGTTAGTACCAGTTTCTTTAGCCAACCGTTCAGCCAACTCTTCATTGGCTCTGTGCAACTCATCTTTTGTCTTCTCATCAGCATCAAACCAACGCTGGGCATTTAACTCCATTTGCCGCCTGATGACCTCGGCCGTATCATCTAAGTCTTCTGCCTCGCGCACCCAGTCATCATATTTCTTGTTGTCTTTCCAGTCTTCATCTTCAAAGTCGGCTTTCTCATTAGGTAATAAGCCCTCACCATGTACAAGCAAATTGTTGATTTCAGCCAGGTCATTAGCTTTCTGCAATTTTTCTTGCAATGCTCTTAATTCCTCTGTTTGCTGATGTAACTTATCCTTCTCAGTCTGGTCATATAGAGTGAACCATCTTTCTGAGTTCTCCTCTATCTTCTTAGCGATATAATCTTTTGCCTGAGTAATGTAGCCTTGACTAATGGCTTGACCATTGTCGACCTTTTCTAGAGTCTTATTGATAGCATCGACATTGTTAGCCAACTTCTTGTCGCGCCTCGCCTCATCTAGTGTTTTACCACTTGGCTGACGATTAGCCGCACGTTCAGCCTCGGATTGAGCTGTGGTATCTATGCCAAGTTGAGCATAACCAAGGTCGCGGAATTTGCGGCGAGATTCTGCCTCAACGGCTATAGCTTGTCGTTCAAGGTCGGTTGCAGCTTCAAACCATTTTTCGCTTAATTGCTTAATAGCTTCTTCGTTTTCTTCAAGAGCCGCTTTTAACTTGTCGAGGTCAAACGTAGCATATTCATACCGGTCGGACTCATCCATTCGATTGATATGCCAATCGCGCTTACTAGCTCGTTCAGCCTCTCCAAGAGCCGTCTCATAAGCATTGCCCTGATAATTGTTGGCCCACATCATATCCAAGATATCGTTCATTGTTTGCCATAGTTCGGCTGTATCCTCTCTGCGCGTACCCCTCCAAGCCGGTTCATAACTACGCCAGCCAAACGGGTCGTCAGGGTGTTGCACCATAGACATTTGCCAAGCCATACGAGAATATTTGCTAGAATCTATATTATCATACTGCTCAGCCATCTTGGCATACTCATCGTATCCAAGACTCTTAAATATATCCTTATAATATTGGAATACCTGTTTGGCGGAATCGAATCTATCAACCATATCTTGAAGAGCATAGATATCTGCGTGTTCTTGGCTAGACCAATACTTGAAGACCTCTTCCCAATCGTCGAAAATAGACGTACCGGGTAGATTGCCTAACCAAGCATCAGTTGTCTTATAATCACCGAATTGCCCCTTCTTAATCTGCGCATCAAATACATCAATCCAGAACGCCTTGGTAAAGCCAACAAAATTACCATCTTTGTCCCAATATAGAGGCTTATCGCTGTTTCTATCCGCAAGATACCTAGCACCGTTAGTATCAGTTGCTACCATACCTTGTGCATTACTGCCATATGTCCCACTACTCATCAAGCTACTTGTCGAAACATAGCCATTGACAGCATCGACCACGCCTTGCCCATATGTCTGTAGCGCATTTTTAGCCCAATCCAGCCATTCATTCAGCAACTTCTTATTACTGTCATAATAATCAGCCCCAGATGCAGCCATATTTTTGAGCCAGTTGCTAATCATCTCTTGTGTGACATTACCGCCATTCTGCACAATATCCTTCATTTCGTTGAATATCTCAGTGGCGTTGTCTTTCATCTCTTTAAGTTGCTCTAGCTCACGTTCACGCTGAATCTTATCGCGGGTTTCCTCATAATCGGCTTGGGCCTTAGCAATAGTGCCATAGTCCTTATCATATTGGAATTGGCCGTTCTTATAGAGCAGGATTTTCTTTTGCTTGGCTTCTTCTAGGGCTTTGAGCTTTTCTTCAAGTTGCTTTTGGCGGTCAAGCTCTTTATTGGTTTCTTCAACAGCATCTGTTTTGCTATCCCAGAAATCATCAGATGCGTCTTTTAGCTCACTGATAGAATCAAGGATTTTCTGCTTGGCTTCTTCTGCGGCTTGCTCTGCTGCACGGGCTGCTTGTTGAGCCGCTTGCTCTGCTGAGGATGCGGCTGATTCATATGCAGACTGAGATTCCTTAGCCGCTTTTTCTTGAGCTTTCTGTGCTTTCTTAGCTTGCTTTTCGGCCTCTTCTGCGGCTTTTTCTTCAGCTGATTTTCTAGATGAGCCACCACCTCCGCCTGATGGGAAATTCTTAGAAATCTCATCTAACCGCTTCTGAGTATCCTCTATGATTTTATCATAGGTAGTTTGTCCAGCGGAAGAAATACGAGATGACACCCATTTATTAAAATCTGCAACATTAGCATCTGCGCTCTTACCAAACGAACGGAAGAATGCAGATTTTAAGCCTTCTATATCCGTACTTGCACCAGATGCTAAACCTCCGACAAGTCCTTGCGCGGAACCAACACCCGCCAAAGCCATCATTTGAGATAGTTGCCCCGCGGTAATCATTGCGGCAGAGCCAACTTTTTGAATCTCTAAGATTAGCTTAGAATAGTTGGCTTGCGCTGCTTCCTGTTGTGCTTGTAGTTCTGCTTGCGCCATAGAACGCATTGAACTATCAACACTTAATGCTTGCAACCCAGCTTCAGTGAGTTGCCCGTTTTGCTCAAAGAGGGACGCGGTTAATTGAGCTGCGGCAGTTGAGGTATCATAGGTGGCAACAGATATGTTGCTCATTGCCTCTCCAACACCATCACTTGCAGTCTTTACAGCATTTAACCCATCTGCGACTGCCCATGTGCCATTCTCTAATTGAACAAGTGCGCCAGCCGCAGGACGAGTGTTGGCATCAATAAGCCCCATAGAAATGGCTAGGTCACGAGCATAAGCAGGAGTTACGCCTAGGATATTAGCAAGGTTAGCAATCGTCTGATAAGCATTGTCGCCACTAGACTCAAACGAGAGCATAGTAACAACAAGTTGTTCAAATGCACCCTTTAACTCACGTTCACTATCGGTCAACTCTCTTGCTCCGGGAATCGCGTTCTTTTGAGCATTTTCAAGATTAACCAACTTTTCATAAGTTGGAGCTAATTCCTCGTATAGTCCTTGATAACTATCTTTGAGATACGTGTTAAGCTCGCCATTGTCCTTGATAGACCCAGATAATTCCTGTAATGCCTGAGTATCAAGTGCATTCATTTCATCTGCAGTTAGCTTGGTATTCTCAGTAGTTGTAACAAAGGCATAACCAAGGTCGAGCAATTTTTGCTTTAGCTCATCTGTAGATTCACCCGTAATACCCTCTGTTTCAGCAAGAGACTTAACAGCTTCATCCATAGATGCAAATGTCTGATTATCTGTATCATTAGGGCTAATTGCTGTATATCTAGTAGCTTTCCCATATCCGGTTCGTTCAGATAACTCTTCACCAGCCGCCATTGCTTGCCGCATTTGAGCCACTTGAAGCTCGCGCTCTTGTTGCGCAATTAAGTCTTTAAGCTCTTGTTCTTCATCATTGATGGCTCTAGTCCGGTCTTTCCAACCAAGTTTATTAATTTCGTCAAGCCTGTCTTGAGCGGTCTTTAGAGAATCAGATAGAGTAGATACGCTCTGCGCAGCTGTATCAAAATCTGGGTGGGATGCTTTATATGCTTTAACAGCCTCTACAATTCCGACAATAGCCGCACTTACTGCTAGGAATATTGGTAATGCTACTGCCCCAGCTCCACCAGCTGCCGACAATGCTGCACCAAATGTACCAGAACCCTCCGCTACGAGGGATAGTACAGCGCCAAAATTCTGGAACTGACCAACAATAGTTGGGATAATTTTCGACACTTGAACAAGGCTACTAAGTCCCCATCCAGCGCCAGTCAATAGACCAATTTTTGTAACAAGCACGCCAATATCTGTATTGGCTAATTTTAAGAAAGCATCGCCAAGTTTAAGAACCGACGAAATTAGCTCTTTATCAATAACATTGTTTGCAAGGTCTTGGAACGTTGCTTTAAGATTATTTGTTTGATATTCAAGCGATTCTTGGAATGCCTCGTTCTCACGCATTGCTGAACCAGCAGAATTAAGCGCAGTTGCCGTTGCTTTTGCTGCTGTATCAAAATTTGAAAGAATAGCTGCTAAATTCTGGCTCTGATTAGCGCCCGCTTGCTGATTTAGATAATATGCTTGCTCGTTCTTAGTTAGTTCGGGCCAGATTTTTGCAACATCAGTCAATACGTCATATAGACTACGAAGTTGACCCTGTTGGTCAAGAATAGCAATATTATGTTTTTTGTACCAATCAGTTAGTGCTTGACCAGTGGACGATGATTCATCGATAACTTGATTTAATCGTGATTGAACGGAAACAAGCGCGCGAGATACTTTACTTGCATTTCGCGTCACCTCAGTACCCGCAGTTAGTAAACCAAGGCTTTCTTCAAACGAGTTATTGCCAACTGACAATGCGGCCGACATATTGCCTAGGTTTTTAGCTAATTGTCCAGATGAAACAGCATAGTTATTTGATACAGCGTTAACCGCATCAATGATATGCTCGGCATTACCTGCTTCAATGCCAAATGCCTTCATTTGGGCTATAATAAACGATGCGCTATCGCTAGCAGACATTGCTTCATCCGACACGTTTTGGAAAGTTGTCGCAACCTTCGCTAATGTAGCCGAATCGGAATCGTTAAAACTGTTCTTTCTAAATTCCGTTGCAGCTTCAACCATCTCTGACGGTTATAAATTATCTAATATATCCCCAATCATTATCATATTTATCTTGGGCTTTTACTTGTGCTATGTCCTTATCTCGCTGTCTCTTATTGATTTCCATATAATCATCTGGATTTTTATGCTTTGTTGTATAACCACTCATAGAACAAAAATAAATAAGGACTGCGAATACAAGCACGGCCACAATAATTGCCCCCACATACACATTCTCCATTACAATTTCCCCCAACGCCAATCATCATCCAATCCCCATTCATTGATTCGCCGCTCCTCCTCTTTGGCACGGCTATCAATATGACATGATTGATTTTTCTTATCTTTGGGCTTTTTAAACAAACTGACGATTGTTCCAATCCAAATGTAGAACATAACTGGTAGTAACACAAGTAGCAAAAATACAGAAGTCATAATAGATACCTCCTTTAAGTATCTATACAATAGCACATATTAGATAATTTGTCAAGGGGTTTTCAAGCCCTTCCCGAATAATTCTTAGCCCAATGGATATGGAGGGCCAGCCCTGTATATTCTGTTGACACACCGCTCATCACGGCTTCGCGCCCAATCTGCCCTTTTGTCACAAATATTATACATTATTTGTGACAGATTCTTTAGGTTTTTCAACCATATAATCATCCTTATCGTCTTTCTGCTTTCGCACTAATTCATTGTTAATAATGAATGGTTTTCACACTCAGGCATATCTCATCCTCATGCTGTAGTGATAAGGCTCTTGAGGCTTTCAAGGGTTTAGGGGCTGTTCTCTATGCACATTTACCATTTGTACATACCGGCTCAGACCGATTTGGTTTACCGGTGCGGCCAACTGTTTGACCGATTTTAGATAGTTTATCTGTGTATTCATCTAGCGCCTGCCCGTTTAAGTCAGATACCTTCTTAAATTCGGTTAATGCTGAATCAAGCTCATATACCTGACCGGCCATATCCTTGATAACAGAAGTAAATTTGTTAAATACTTCATTTGCTACATTAAATGTAAGCTCAAGGTCTTGTCCCGCATCATTTAAATTTTTGGTGGATTGGACGGCATCATCAATGTCTTTTTTACCAGATTTTATACTAGATGTATCAAGAGGAATTTCATATTTTTTAGATTTTAATTGACTCTCAATATCTTTAAGATTAAGATCAACATCAACGCTGATAGAGTAGTTAGAACTTTTAGCCATTCATCACACTCCCTTTTTCTTAATTTGTGAGTAGGCTATGAGGATTCCTTCTGCGCAATCATCCTCATTCTTTTTGCTACTTGGGGCAACCCATGCCAATTCGAGGCCAAATTCTTCATTCGCCATCTCTATGGCTTTTTTCTTCAGAACATCTCTTTGCAAACCAGCTCTTGTACCGTCAAAGAGATTAAGGTCGCCACGCCATTTACTTGGCATCAAGAAGCATGGCTTTATCTTGAAGCCAGCGCATAATGCTAATATCACGCCTTGCACTGCGCCCAATTTCTCTATGGTGGATGCACCTTTTTTTAGCGGCACTTCCTCTGCATAGATAATAGTTGGTTGATACTGTCTAAATATTTTTGATAATTGCATAGTAAGCCCCATTACCCTATCATGCCAATCATCACCCTTGGGCTTGATTGCGCCATATGCAACGAGTTCACCATTATCAAATATAGACCATCCAGTGCAAGAGGTGCTTGCATCAAGTCCACATATAACCATATTAACTTTCCTCGACATGAAGCGGCGTATTGTGCATTTGTACAGTAAGCCCAGCCGCCTCCATGCCTTCTTTCATCCATTGTTTCATCTTACGTCTACCTATGCGCTTATTTAGTTCAGTCCATGCATCACGCTTTCTTTGCCAATCTCCAATGCCAAAGCCAGAACCCCACTTTATATTACCATAAATAATATCAGCTAGATACTCACGAGCATCTGCGCCTCTATAACTTCCAGCAATACCAATATGTTGCGCATAATTTTCTGAATTTGGGTCTGTACTACCAAGTGGCATTTCACTTGGCTTGAAGTAAAATTCGCCATGCGCTACAGAATTCATGCTTGGTGGATTGTAATACTCGCCTGTAAAGTCCCACGCATTAAGAAAACCCTTGGTTCTATCATATTCTGTTGGCTGATAAACCTCGTAGACAACGAGTCGCACTACTTCGCGATTTTCATTCCATATCTTTTGAACAACATATTGTACAGCTTTTTGCAAGGGGTCTTTCAGCATTCGACGCAATTCAACTTCACTTTTTGCCGTTGGCATTCTTTGCCACCTCTAGGTATTCATTGAGCTTCTTGCTAAATTCGGGCATTTCATTAGCTAGCTTCATGAGTGTACGCATTGGGCTTTCCTCGTACTTGATGGCCTTCTCAATATCATAGAAATTTAGCACATTCGCCTTAACACAATCAATCAGGCCGGACTTGAGCCAATGTTCATGATTGTAGTTATTGACTTCCTCAGCCGTTAGATTGGTTGCATAAATAAGCAGTAGCATATCAATATTCTGTTCGCGCTCTGCCCAGCTCTTTAGCGTATAGACGCTATTAGCAATAGCCTGAACTTGTGCATAAGTTAGATACGGGTTGACGCGAACGCCAAAATCCTTAAGTTCAATACTTTCCATTTCCTTAAAATCCTTCATTATTCCTTATTCTCCTTTTCTTTAACTACCTTATAAGTTCCTTTATATTTCCTTAGATGCACATTATCTGGGATATAATCATATGGGTTTTCTACCTTAATGAGTTGGTCACCAACTTGTACATATAAATAGCCATGTCGAGCCATCTTAACATTGCCTTGATTTTGCCGCATTGGGCAATTCAACATGCCATCTAATTGTTTCCAGATTTGGAGCTTGGTGCATCTATATACATGAGGGCAGATTGGCTCACCCTCTTGCTTTGTGCATTTGCAAAAATCCATATATGCGCCTACTTTACAATAGGGGCAATCCATGATTTATTACCTCCTCATATTGAGTTGTAATAAAATGGGGTAGCCGAAACTACCCCATTATTATTGTTTATTAAATTGTGATTATTATCCAGCAACCGTAACATTGGCATAACCAACCTTATCGGTAGCATCGCCAGATGCGTCTTTCAGTGTAACCGAGATAACCGCCGTACCAGCAGTAGTGGTCGCAGTAACAACGCCACTTGCGTTAACGCTTGCGGAAGTGCCACCACTTTCAACCGTGAAATTGAAGTTGCTGTTATCCATCATACGAGAAGCAACACCGCCACCAAAGACGGCATAGACCTGTAGGGTCTCAGATGCGCTCTTAGCAAGATCAATATCAGCATTGCCAATGGCAACAGCCTTAACATCATCCTGCCACTTTGCGCCAAAGATTTCCTGAGTCATAGTACCATAGATGGGGTCTTCCTCACAAGAAGAGCCATCATCAAGTGCTAGAGCAGAACCGTTTAGAGAAACGGTTGCAGTAGAAGTTGCAGACCAAGTTAGATTCTGAGAACCGTCTAGCTGATACTGTGGAATATCAGTAATGAGCCGACCGTACTTAGAAGTAGAAGCAGCAACATTGGCAACATCACCAGAGTATAGATCGTTAATCAGAACGAGGTGCAGAGTCTTAGGCACATACTGAGCCTTGATAGTAATGGACTTAGCATTCTCATTCTGATAGAAATACTTGACGCAGTAATGGTCGCCAGTAGCGGCATTAGGAATGGTGATTGCATTCTCGGAAACAGTAGCAACAGTCCAGTCGTCATCTGCTGGCTTCTTATACCAAGCAAGAATAGCGCCGTCAAACGCAACAGCGGTCTCAGTTAGAGTAATCTTGCCACCAGTTGCAACAGTTTCACCAGCCTTTGCAGACTCGTATAGAGCGACACCACCCTGATTTACATCGACGCCTAGAGAAGCAGCTACATACTGTAGGTTAAACATTGCGTCAGTAATCTGAATGTTCAGATTGGAGTCGTGGAAATATTTACCGTAGAGTAGATTGCCGGGGCCGCCACGGACTTCCTCACCCGTGATGGAGGCATCGAAGGTGGTATCTGAAAGTGTTTTGCCAACACCAATTAGTTGCTGACCATAGAAGAATAGCGCTCTTGCAGGGCCAGCCGTAAAAATATTAGCCATATATTTTCATTTCCTCCTCAGTTATTTTGAGTTAGTATTCATATTATACATAGCATCTAAAGCCGCCCCATCAGTAGGCATATTCTTTGATGCTCTTATTTTACCATCAGCAACTTTACCATCACCACCCATGGATTTATTATAATCCTCAAGCGTCATGATATAGTCGCTATATTTATCTTTCTTTTTCTTGTAAATCCAATGCTCCATGTCTTTGGCTTTACCCGCATACAAGGCAATAGGCCGCGTCGTTAAGAAATCCACTTCTTCGCACACCTCATTAAACAGGAGGTTAAAACTACGGTATGTCATAGTGTGAAGCTTTTCTTTATCGTAGCCGGTATGAGCCGCGACAATGGCAATTTTACGCTCAGTCGAAATCGGCGCACATCTTGCGGCTCTCATTGCTTTAGTTTCTTCAATCGCCTTTTTTAAGTCCGGGTCAATATATTCGTCATCATAGTCAAGTACATTTTGGTACATAACAATGCGGCGAATATCTTCAAAATCTTTCTCATATATCTTGACCTCACTATTACCAACGTCGCCAATAAATGGCTTGCCACTATCGTCATTCAGAATAAATGGCAACTGCATATGGAAACAAAGGATACAAATATTTGTCAACTTTTGTCGCTCATATTTAGCCGCATCTTCATCCTCTTGACTTAGCTTATATTGCATGATATACTTGAGATAAGACATTTGAATAATCTCAACAGAGCCAAGACTATTCTTATCTATGGTCAACAAGTCACAGCTTGTTAAAAAGATTAAAGAATCCTGTAATTTTACAGGGTATATCTGAAGCTCATGACCGTTCCTTAATTTATATGGTACAGGCTTATCATAAGCAAAGTAAAGCTCATTGTAGACATAATAGTCTGACTTCGGATTAAACACGGCAACCATCCTCTACGCCAGTATCACCAACATCAACAGCCATATAGAGCTGTACGCCTGTAAAGGTCTTATTGTTACCAATTGTTGACCGTGCCGCGCTATACCGGCTCATATCATCCAAGAAAGTCAATTTGCCTACACCGCCGACTTCTACCCCATTCAGTAGAGTAAGGATGCAATGAATGAACAAGTCGCCGCGATTAACAGGAATGCCATTATATTCAACTAGGCTCATCTGTCCACCATATAGACAATCAAACGCATAGACTACTGTGCTAGTATATAGCTCAGAAGCATGGATATAATATTGATATATCTTAACAATCTGCTTAGATTCAGCCATAGCATCCTCAATCAGATTGGTTAGAAATACACTATATGTGTCCTGCTTTCCAGATAGCCATACTAGCTTCATCTTCTGTTGGAATGTAAGCGGCTCATGGCTCAATGCATTATAATCTCTATATGCCAGCATCTTCCAAAAGACATCAGCAATAGGGTCGGTCGATTTTGCTAAATACACCATAATGTTGTATGGTATTGTCGGTAAACGACTTAATGAATTATACATCTAACCGCCCTCCTTTAGCCCATTGGAAATGGCGCATTTTCGTCCATTGGATAATCACTAGAGCTATTATCCGCAAGCTGATTCGCAATATCATCACCGGCATGAGCCTCATCAAGATATAGCTCAAGAGTAAGCAATGTCGACTTATTATCACCGTATGCGTTAATTGCGTTTTGATAAGACAACAACTTAAATGGTCTGCCACCTAGCATATATCTGGTATTCAGCTTGAATAGTCTATATACATCCTCATTGCCCTGAACCATAACAACAGCATGGTTGTTTGGCGTGATGATAGGTGTACTTACTTGTGCTGATGGTGATTGCATATCGTAGTCAACAACGCATGGTGCGCTAAAGATTACGTCATTGACCTCATCTTTAATACGCATAACATTATTGCAGCGGCGCACACCAACACAACGAGGTAAGCCATCAAACTTGCCTGAATCATGTACAATCCACACATTGTTGTCAAATTTGTAGTAAAGTCCACGCACAACAAAATGATCGATGTTCTTAAATATTAGTTGTAAAAAATCTATTGTATCTTTTTGTCCAGTCGATGTAGTTGCCACAGTAGGCGCAACCCATGCCTCTACAACATTATATTCATTAGACCCTATTCCATTTTGTTCTAGCAATTCGCCGCCATTCTCAGGCGTTTTAGTAGATGTGTTATCCCATTGTGCGCAAATGTATTCTTGCGTCAAATCGCGGTAATAATCATTGGGGTTTGGTTGATATTGAAACATCTCATATGCCATATCAATCACCCATCCTTTCAATCCTGTTCGTCATACGCAATACACATGAACGAATAATAGGATGAGTAAGCTCAAGCCCCATTTTGCTTAATCCTGCTAATGTATCAGCGATTTCGCCATCAACCGCCCTAAATCGCACAGATAGCCGCTCACAATATGCTGTATAGTCGGCTTCTTCGATTGTCGGCTCAAGGCTGGTCAAATCTTCAAACAACAACAGGACTTTATATAAAGCATGAATTTTATCTTGCTTATCTGTTCTACTCATATATCCACCCCTCTTTAATAATTATAGGAGGATAGATATAAGAGCTGGTATTTATCGTGAATGAGCCTATCTACATCTTCTTCTAGCTTATCAATGACGTTCTGTTTTTCTTTGAAATTCTGCGAGGACACGCCATCCATCTGGAAAGATGATGGAACTTTAAGTTTTTGTGCAATCTGAGTTGCTACGTCCGTCTCGCCGCGCCACCAGTAAATAACCCAATATTCGGCAAGAATCTGAATCTCTAAATCTGTTAAATCTGCGTCAAATTGTCTAAGCTCTGAATCGTATGTTAGCGGTTGCTCACATTCTATAAACTTTGCTGCTGAACTAATGACCCAACCATCAATCTTGTCATGAAACAGCTCAATATTTGCGTCATATAGCTTACGCAGTTTATAATCATCAATTACACTTAATGCTCTTTGTCCAATAACATCAAATGATGTTGCCATAATTTATCACTCCTTGTCATCAAGGGGTTCAATATCTAAGAAATCTACTCCTGCCAGTTTGCCAAGACGAACTAGGATGTTTGCGTCAACAGGCTTACCGTTAAGTTGTCTATCAGACACCATATCAATAATGATGCGCTTTTGAGAATCAGTCGCATTTTCGAACACATCACAAACATAATTCGCATCCTGATTAAGTAGCGTTTTCATCTGCTCATCATTAAGCATACCGTCATATACACCGCCCATGTTGCAAGATTCTAGGAACTCATTATCTGGAATATACACATAACCCTCTGCAATACTATTGGGCATATTAGACACAATAACCCTAGCCTCAGATTCCTGTACGCTCTTAGAACCAAACTGCTTATCAATATGGTGCATACGAGTTCCACGCAGATTAAGGCCGCCTGATGTTAAGTTGATAAACGTAATCTGCTTATTTGAATTAACAGGTTTTGTAGGAATTGTTGCAACATTGCTCTGTGCTTGCATAAGAACTTGCATCTGCGCCATCATTTCTTCCATGCGCTTCTGCTGTTCGGCAAGCTGCGCCTTAAGCTGTTCCTTCTCTGTATCAACAACAGGCGTAGTTGGCGCAGTTTCTTTCTTTGTAGTTGTCTTTGACGTGGTTGTAGTAGATTTATTAGTAGTGTTTGCCATTCCTTTTATTTTCCTTTCTTATTTCCGTTATAAATAGAGAGGGGCTAATAGCCCCTCTCATAGATATTTACTATTAGTCAGTAATAGTGTACATACCGGCGTATGCTGCGGTGATGAACTGGAAGTCGTATGCTTTCCGCATCGTGAAGTTCTGGCTAATATCTGCATTCTCATAGAACTGGTTGGAGTTGGTCATAGAAGTGCTCATAACACCAGCAATAGCCTTATTGACTGCTGGGCTGATAACATATAGAACATTATCATTTAGAGCCATGCCAAAATCAGCGCCGCCAGTAGGAGCCTGAGGTAGCTCATATAGATCAAAACCGTAGAAGTTCTTGACGTAAGAGACAACGCCTTCCTTACCATCAATGTTCATACGATAGCCAAGGGCGCTATCAGGTAGAACATTCATTAGAGCAGCTGCAGTACCAAGGATGATGGGCTTAGCCATTTGGTTGTAAGCCTGAACGCGCTGTGCAAGCTGAACGAGCTTCTTGGCATCGAATGCGCCATTCTCAACAAACTGAGATGGATAATTGACATCGCCAAGACCAGTGGATAGAGCAGATACGATTTCCTTATTCATATCAAGCTCGATAGAAACAACGATAGCACGAACGGCCTCAGCTAGATCGTCCTTACCAGCAAATACACGAGCCATATCAACGTAGGTAGTGATGATGTGCTCGATTGGGGTTAGAATGACATTGCCCTTGTACTTCTTCTGACGGAAGCTAGTACGCTCACCCTTAGCGCCCTTAGAAACGGTATATAGAGTCTTTGGAGGAATAGCTAGGTTGACGATATCAGCGTAGCCGACAGTGCGGAAATCAACGAAAGGTGCGAATGTGGAAGTAACATAGCCGGGTAGAACGACATTGACAGTCGCGTTGATGACAGCAAAATTAGCCCACTGGACAACAGGATTAGCCATCCAAGCATCGCGGTTCTCAGCGGTTAGAGGACAGTTGGAAACCTTTTCGATCTCTGCAAAGTAGGCATTGCGAACCTTCTCAGACTTCTCAGCTAGAGAAACAGACTGGTCATATGCGCCCATAGACTTACCCCACTCAGTGGCGGCCTTATGGTTGTGATAATCAGCGAAAGCGGTATAAAAATCAGCATTGCCCTTGGCAAACTGAACTAGTTCTGGGGTGATAATATTTGCCATAATTAAATAGTCTCCTTTAATTATATTTTATTTATATAGTAATTGTTTGAACATTACTGCTTCATGAGAATCCAAGTCTTGACGAGTTCGCCACCAATATCAATAGTGTGAGTGCCAAGAATCTTGAATGGGTCAGAGTTGGTAGCAGAGCCAGTCAGCTTACCAGCCGCAACCTTAGCATAAGCAGAGGTAGTGGGGTCAGCAGTAAATGCGGCAAGGTCAACTTCAATGCAGTCACCCTTGACTAGCTTCTTTACGGAGATGGGCTTGCCAGTCTCATTGTAGAAGTAGCGGGGATCATCAAAAATCTGAGCCTCAATACCATAGCCAACGGCGGGGGTGCCAGCAACATATTCGCCAGCATTGGCCGCGTCAGCAGTAACAGTAAACTCATAGCCGCCATCTGTCTTGAGCTTGATGTCACCAAGGGTTAGAAAAGTAGCGTTGTCGATATCAGTAGCAGCGATACCAACTAGATTGTAAGCATCCACATCCCAGAAAGCGCAGTGGGTGCCATTGAAAATAGCATGATTCTTTGCCATAATTAAATAGTCTCCTTTAATTATAAATTTAGTTAAATTCTATCCCAAACAGAGTTGGATTTCTTGTTATTGTCGATAGGAGCCGCAAAGCGGAACAGCCCATCATTTGTTTTCTTTACATTCTTCTTCACAGCGGAGAAAGATACAGCCTTGACCTTATTTGTCCAGCCATCAATCTCAGCCATCTTGCAAGCCATGCCCTCATCACGCATTTCCTTATACTGCTCATCAGACATATATTCCTTGCATTCAGCCATAATAGATTCAACGGTTGCGGCCTTACGCTGTTCCTCAACTTCTGCCTTAAACTTGCGCAGTTCTTCTAGTTCTGCGTCCTTTTCCATGATGATATTATCACGAGATTCAATATCCTTTTCAAGTTCAGCCATCTTAGCCTTCATTTCGTCTGCGGACATCTCTTCCTCATGCTCATCATCGTCGCAATCAGCTAGACGATATTCAGCAACATTCTCAGGTTCAGCAAATTTCTTGATATTATCAGTCTCAGTAAATTCCTGCTTGACCTCAACAACCTCATCTGCAAGAGTAAGACCGTCCTCAGTCAGACTAAAATCGAGCCGATATAGCTTCTTGGTATCATCAATAAGGATAGCAAATTTCTTATTGTCCTCCTCATAAATACTCTGAATACCATATTCCCAATTACGAGCTTCACGCATAGCGGTATATAGTCTACCCCACATATCGCCAATATCAACCGCGCTAAATTCAATTTCAGCCATTTTCTTGTCCTCCTTTCTTTCAGAATCGTCACCAAGGTCTAACTTCTTATAGATAGCCTCAATTTTATTTACAACCTCAGTCTCATCATTCTGCTTTGCATATGCTAGTGCAGATGATAGAGCTTTGGTTGAATAACGCCATTCACCGTCATATAGTCCCATGACGGGGTAACCCAGCTTGGTTACCTCTCTATCTTCCCAACCTTCCTCAAGTCTGAGGCACACCTTGGGTGCTAGAGTCTTATAATTTTTCTCTTTGACTAAATTTTTCTTTGCTTCATCACCATCCCATTCACCTGTATATACAGCATCTTTAGATGTATTGATAGGGTGGTTTACATATCTTTCAGCCATTGATTGTTTACGCTCCTCAACAAAATTCTTGAGTTGTGATAAAGAGTCGGACTGTTTCTCGAAGAACTTATCTGCATCCTCCTCTGAAAATCTGACAAACTCTATATCAGATTCAGGACAACTCGGTTTTATGCTTTTACCCAAAACTGTTACGCCCATGATGTTAAAACGTTGAACAATATTATCATCTTCACCATCTGTAAAAATTTTCATTTCTACAGAAACAGCGCGATTCTTGTCTTGCTCAAACGCCTTGCAAAAATCTTTAGCATAAATTTTAGAGATAACAGTATCTACATATGCTCTAAGATATCCATCATCATCATAGACAAATTCAACACTTTGGCTTCTTGGGATTCTGCCAACTATATGCTCATTCTTTGTATGAGTGGTGGGTTCTCCCATAAACATATCTGCAACGACCCATTTGTTCAAAGCAGATGACGCAGATTCACGTAAGACATCTTCATCAATGATTAAATTGTGCGCGTTCGGTCTAGTTGATAGAAAGCCCATTTTGGCTATAGCAAATTCATCATCAGAATAGCTATCAAAGTCAATTTTTTGGACATCATCAACAGCCAATGATACAATTTTTTCCAATTATCTTCCTCCTTTCTTCAAGGATATAACGAGATATTCATCCCGTCTACGGTGACCCAAAGAGCACTATGCCCAAGCCGCCAATTTATGGTTAATTGACATCTTGTGAATCAACACCAGTATAGTCAACAGACCACGTTTTCATTTCTTCAATAAGCCCCTTAGTATAATGATTCTTTTGTAGCTTATTGACATAAATATCCTCAATCTGTAACATGTGCATCTTTTCATAATATGGCAATGTCTTATTGTCCATATATCTATAGAACATATTTTTAATTTCACCACGACACGCCTCAGTTGTATATGCTACAGTTGCATCTAGCTTACTCTCAATTCTCTTGAGCGTTGCTTTAAGGGTATTTTGCTTTACTTTATCATCTTGTTCGCTCTGATATTTTTTTAGAGCATTCGCAATATATAGTTTAATAGGTTTGCAACACAAGGTAATAACCGCTGCTAAAGAAAGGATTGCTCCTAAAATTGCGGCAATATTCTTGATTGTTTCCAATCATAGCTCCTCCTTTCTAGCGTATTATCCTTCTATTCCATTCTTATTTAACCATTTTAGCAGTTTTGCATTTCGCTTATAATAATGCGCGTCGTCATCTAGGTATTTAGCTGAAAAACCAGCCTTATCAAGTTCCCATGCTAAAGCGCTATCTGCAATAAAATAATCTTCTGGATTTCTTGGTATTCCAAGGATAATCATTGATAATCCTCCAACCCAACAATACCCCAACTGTCAATATGGCGGTCATATTCGTCATATTCTGTTGACATTTGTTTTGCTTTATCATCCAATAGAATAATCTGCGCTACAACTTTATTCATATCCTGCATAAGCTCTTGTAGCATGGCATTTGCGTTAAAATCTTTTTCTTCCTTGGCAATATAATACGTTTGCTTAATAACTTGATATAAGTCAAGCGTTTCTCTAAGCATAGTATCCATCATTTGCTCAAGATTATCATATGTGCGCTTATCGCCGCGCGTCTCAGGATAATATGTAGTAATATTCCACTGATGCTTAAAGTCACTTACAGTATCAGCCATAAGCGGCCAGAGGTGCGCTAATTTATGATGGATAATATTTGCGGCATTTGGCATAGCAAATTTTACTTCCATCCACGACACGCAACGGTCGAATGTGCGGTTTAACTGGAAATACTGCCCAACTAGAATATCTAGGGCTTCACTTGTTCTTTCTGATAACATCATAATATCATTCCTCTAATGTTTCTCGGCTTGCTTCGCCTGATTCGGTCAAATCTCTAGCGTTCTTGCGTTCGCGCCCGCCCTCATTATCTTTGTAAGACGATGTATTGGCGTTAAGCATCATAGTCGAATACTTATCAATCCAGCCAGTATATTTACTCTCAGCAAGCATCCTATCAAATGTAACAGGGTTCATACCAACAGCACTAGCCCACGCAGACGAATTGAGTACAAGCCCCTTATCAGCCATTTTCATCATCTTATCAAATCTGGCATCTCGCTCAAATTGATAGTTAGAGCCAACGAACTCAAACTTAAACTTATATTTGCTCGTCATTTGATTTACATAGAAATCAAGGAAATTATTGAACTGAGCATACATTGGCTTCATAGTCTGATAGACCTCGTTAAGCGCCGCCTCTAATTCGGCATTACTCATCTTATCAGATGAATAGATAACACGACTAATACCAGTACCAATACCAGCAGTTGTGGTTAGTTCATTTGTATAGCTATTTGGGTTCTTATCCTCAAATTGGAAATATTTAATATTCTCAAGTGGTAGAGCTGCTAGTTTAGCAGCATTCTTTAGACCATTAGCCGCCTTTTGCATAAATGCTCCAAGCGTTTTCGGGTCAATAGCAAATTGATTTGCCTTCGTGCCTGACTTGGCTGAATCAAATAGTCTAATTTCACCAGCTAGAATACCAGCCGCAGAGATAAGATCTTTGTTATACTGTAATTCACCAACCTCATCACTGCGTAGAACATTAGCTACATATGGTGCTAAGAATGGATTATTAGCAAAGTTGTCTGTAGAAAATTTCCAAGCATAAGCACCATTGAGAGGTGATACATCTGCCCATAGAGCATAACTGCCAGTACGTTTATCGAGTGGCGCAGACGGCTTGTAATTTAACTCCGCATTTTCGATAGCATCAAGATACGTCTTTTTAAGACTTGGGTCAAACCCCTCAATATCTACGCCCGGTTGCATAAAATACAGTACATTAAAAGACCAGAGTAACCCTTTTTCAAAGTACCCTGTAAGCATACAATAATCTTGCGGCATGATTTGTAATGCATATTTCATCTTACCACGATTGCCGCTCTTAGTCTTTCTGAACCAAGTAAAATATGAGTCGCGCTTTAAGACGTTTAGCAAAACATTATAAAATTCTTTCTTATAGTCAAAGTTAGTTAAGAAATTATCTACTGTTTGCCGGTCTTTCTTGTATTCCTCTGATTCATAGTCGCCCTTTGTATATGCGTTTTTACACGTTATCTGAAGGTCGAAAGATAGCGCATTTGCATAAGAATATAGAGTGCGCTTGAAAATCATATCAAACGCTGATGCAAATTCTACAAAACCCTGTAAATCAGCGCCACTATTCTTGTAATCATTGAGCGCCTTTTTTACCGCTTCTGCATTAGGTAAGCGCGGATTATTGTTTAGATTGGTCAATAGCTGATTACTTAGAAATGGTGAGTAGAAATTGTCAACCGCCATCAATCCTGCACTAAAATCAATAATATCTTGAAGGTCATTTTTAGATAGCTTTACATCTTCATTATTTTTTGGCATCTTCAACCTCCTTTCTTTGTTTTATATTTTTGAGTGTTTTTATTTTCAGCTTTTGATTAAACCTAAGTTGGAACTTGGAGTATATTCACCACACAACCCTAATAGTACCTCCACGGCAACACGCCAACATAGTAGCCGCTTCATAGGCACATATCAATATATTAATTGAATATCATCTAAGTCATATTCTTCAGCATGATTCTGTCTATTCCATTCATTCTCTATGTAATCACATATTAGAATACCCATAGCTAATGTAACAATACGGTCACGATGTCCTGTTCTCGGTGCTTCTAGTTTGATGTTTTCACCTTTGAATATAGTGGTTAAATTAACTGCTTCCGATATGAGCAAATCGGTGTTGCCATGAGGCGCAAGTATATCTGCTATCTGTTCGCCGGTGTATTTGTAATATTCGCCAGTTTCAACAATAGTGTCTTGCTTATCGCTCATTCCTATCAAGAATTTTATACGATTATTCTCAAGCGACATCTTCGTTGCTTTCCAATAAGAAGTGTTGAGCGTTTCACTACCAACAATAGGTATAATACAAGGATAAGCATTTGGGTCTACTGCATTAGCTCTATAGTAATCTAGTTTATCAGGTCGAGCCACATGATATTCTTTTTTATCAGCCATAGTCAAACCATGATTATTGATGAACGCCGAATAACGTTCATTGGTATATGGTTTAGATAAAGCAATCATAACTGCTTCACCACCAGACCTAGCATCAGGTACTAAATAGTCTGCTTTATATAACCAGAATAATTCTTTTAACCGATCAGCACAACCATCTGCGTCATCTGCCGTTGGTAGCAGTTCGATATATTCTACATATTTATCAAAATGGTCTTTTTTCCATTTTGCCCTGATACATATAGCAATACTGTTATCTGACTCATTTGCCTTCTTTCCAGTTGTTGTCCATGCGAAGTCGGACACAATGAGGCGCACTTCATCCTCTTTCTTTTCGTCCTCATCTGATTCGTTAGATACCAATAAATTCATTGGCTTTGGCGGACAAAACGCATCTGTAATAACTTGATTCTCTTTGAATGATTCAAGACTAAAGAAAGAATCCTCAGATTCACCTATAGCCTCGTTTAGATATTCTGTTCTAAATGATATATCATCATTCTGTCTTTTGGCTCTACGATAATCACCCCATGTTTTTAAGCCGTTCTCTATGTTATCAAAGAAGTCTGTTGCAAATATACCATATCTAGTACGCTTATCAACATAATATCCTGTTACGCAGTCACACCACAATCTATACCACCACTGGAACTTAAACTTAGACGATGTTAGATATATACTCTTAGATTCTTCTATCCATCTCTTATTCCCAGAATATGCGGGATTGCTTAAATAATTTGGTTGTCTAGGAAACAACATACCATCAAAAATTTGATCTATCGCCGTTTTCTTCATAATGGCAACTTCGTCGTAAATGGTAAAGTTGGAGCGCGAACCTCTAGCTGACTCAACTGGTGCAAGAACAGTAATAGAGGAATTATTAAGCGTACACTCTACATAGTATCCATCATTCGGCTTTGTTATCTTTATCCAGTCTTTTTCATAATAAAGCAAAAGTAGTTGAGATAACTTTTTTATCAATTCTTTCTCTAGCTTCTCTTTGACCATTTTATTAGCTTGGTCAACCGTAGAGGATGTAATAACTATCTGACAGTTTGGATACAATAGTAATTTACAAACCGCCGCAAGCATAGTAATAAACGATTTAGCGCCGCCACGTCCTGCTCTCCAAAAGTACACATCCGATACGCCGATTTCATGCAATGCCTGACGCTGATATGGTTTTAATGGAATCCCTAAATAAAATTCAGCAAATATATCCCAATTCCGTCTGAATAGAGTTGTCCACTCTATGATGTTATCTTCTAAGTCACTATCTATTTTTTTGGATATGCCAGATACGGCTCGAAGTTTATCAGCCTTAAATGATTCTCTAAGACCACCCATCCTAGAGCGCATTATGCTTCCTCCTTCGGAATTGCTGGATAATCTCTAGTTCCAGCAACAGCATTGCGCAAGCTACGCATCTTTTCGCCCTTGTCCTTTTCGTATCCAACCATATCTACGAATCTTGTCAAATCTTCACATTCAGACGGTTTGGTATATTCCACCCAAGCTATACGCTTCTCAAATGCTCGTTCAGCGTCAGACTTCTGATTGCTCTTAAAATCATCAAGTTTAAGTAGCGACATAAGCGTTTTAATCTGTGACTGTGTATCTTTATTTACACCATTCTTATACTGTTCAAGCTCTAATTTGCACAAATCACGATAGCGCATTTCCATGGCGGTATCCATTTCAAATATGTCTGCCGTGTAGCTATCAAACATATCATCTAGCCACTGACAATCTTCATCTTCATAGTCGCCACCCCATTGTTTGCGCCATCTTGCTTTAAGCGCAACTTCATCGGTTTCGCCTTTAGCAACATCGCCCAAATCCTTGAAATTAGACAACTCCATATCGCTATCCCATACACCTGTTAATTTATCAGGCGATGTTGATAAGTATGTATGATACAACATGAATAAACTAGGCTTTTTACCCTTAGCCGCCTTTTCTAGTGTATCAAGGCAAGCCGTATATTCAGCCCGTCTCATAGGAATGCCAGTCTGCATACAGATTGACCATAATGCCGCGCCTTGGTCTTTAGTGGATTCAAGAGCTTGCTTATATAGCTCAGTCACACATGATTTGCATGGCTTAATATATTCGCCCGTTTTGATTGGGCTTTTGTAGAATTGACTATCTTGCTTTTCTTTGCCGCAATATGGGCAAAACATATTCTCATTCCTTTCCGTTCCGTTTATTTTCCTATAAATATGACGAAGCAGCCAAGATTGCTCTTAGCTGCTTCGTATTTGTCAAGGTTCAATATTCAGTTAAACAACAGTTCCCATTGAGTTGGGCTTATTGTAGATATGTGGCTATCGCCACTGTCACCTCCTTTCTTTAATTATGCTTCTGATAAACCAGTGGATAATTCAAGATAGTAGTGACCTCCTTTCGGATATTCATAGCCGCCAATGAGTAGTAGCGACAGGTAGTTTCAGTATATGCCTAGATACAAATATTTCGTTAAAGCCCGGTTTATTAAGGCTCCATCCGGCATCGAGCCTACTCACTGTTATGTTTTATATGGTTCGTTATCGGTTCCTATGATACCTGTTGTCCCATCTTTGCCGCATAGTCGGTCAGCACTTTCTTGTTGCCTTGCGGTGTACTGAAAACCAAATGTAAACATCCACATATTGCCGAAAGACAACCCGGTTCTATGCTTCATACGCTCGTATAACACACCTGTTGCTATACGCCTATCGTCAAGGATAGGATTTTGCAAGAGCCGCTATTAACGACTCCAGGAACTCCTTGTACGCATGGTACATGAGATATATTCAACTCTACTAGATGGGTCCATCGCCCCGCAAGCATGATTGACACAGCCATAGCTATCACCTAGCAAAGAATGAATCAATTTAAGTTGGTAGCGCCATTTGCAACTGACGCTACCGATAAGATAAATTCTGTCATATGACAGCGAAAAGCGTTCAGGCTTTTCCTCTAGTATATTATAGATAAAATGTTTTACGCCACTCTGCACCATCTTCCGAATATGTAGTAAACATGCAAGATGGTCTTGATGCCTTACGAATAGACTTGGCAAATCCATCAACACCACATACAGAGCCAACGCGCCAACACAGTTTATCGCCTAACTCGGTAATACCAGCGTTCTTCATTTCTTGTCGGTGTAAATGCCCAACATAACATTCGTCAATGTCGATATTATATAAATTTTCAAAATATCGCATTGTCTCAGCTACATCACCACCATCTCCATGATGAAGCATAATCGCATTGTTCTTAATGTATTTAATAGCGCAATCCGTATAATCATCTACGGTAATTCCATCTACTGACTTTAGTCGCTCTTGTAAATACCATACGATGATTTTACCTAGATTTTCTTCTTCAAACTGAGGCTTAGATGTCAATAGGCGACACACATCATGGTTACCACCAACCATCACTACATTAACAGGAATTTCAAGCCGATCATGCAACTCAACAAACCAATCAGCTAGATATTCAGACAACTTGATAACCGTATCAATAACCGGCTCTCTTAACTTAGTCAGACTAGATGTGCGTAAAATATTCTCTACACAATCACCGAGCACCGCAACCGTAATATCGTCAAGCCAGATGCAATTGTCATCATTACACATCTTGTTAAGCAACCCATCAAGCCGCGCCCTCATAATGTCAAAATCGTACTTATTTACAATTTCATTATATACACCCTTGATTTCATAGGTCGAGCCAGCATGAAGGTCAGAAATGCAAAGAAGTCCACTTACATTCATTTGTGGTAGCTTGTTAAACTGTCGAATGGTAAACGGCTTAAGGTTCTTAATCGACTCAGAAATCTTTTCTTGAATCAAGTCTGCTCTTGCATCAAGTCTCTGATTCTGAACATACTGAATATTCTCGCTCTGTAATTTCTCACGTTCTTTCTCTAGTTCCTGTTTAGCCTCTCTAAGTTGTGATAGAATATTGGCGTCTTTTTCGTCTGATTCACAATCATCTGCGCCGTTTAGCATATTACGGACAAATACAGCACAACGCCGTAAATATTCCTCTGACCAGACGCCCCTATAATCTTCACCAAGACAACGCGCCGTCCATTCTTGCAAGTCAATCAACTTGCTATCTAACAACTCAGTCGCTTGTCGTATCTTCTGTAGATTCATTCAATTTCTGTTCCTTTTCCTTCTTTTTCCGTTCATAATCTTCTTTTTTCTTATTGATTACATTGATAAAATCATCATAACTTTGTTGCTTTGCTTGCTCAATGCGGTCATCTTGCATCTGCTTCAATGTTCGTTTTGCCGTTCGTTCAATTTCAGCCTGAGTTATCAACTTGAGATCATTTGGGGTCAACTTACGTTCACGGACGCGCCTACGATATTTCTTTGTAACACCGCGCCCATTTACATTGTTAAGAAAATCCTCATTATACTTATATAATATCTTAAACCAAGCAAGGTTAATTTGTTCAACAAGTTCACCCTGCTCATTCTTAGCCATCACTCTGCGCTCAGGCAATTCTTCCAGTGTAAATGTGCCTACGCTTGGCATTTGGCACTTACCGTCAAAATGAAGAATATGAATAATAGTATCAACAAACCCCATCCAGTATTTCTTGGCAGTCTGGGGCGATACATTGAGCAATCCACCAGCATAAGCATAAAATTCCTGATTCAGCTTATTATGTTCAGCCATCTTCTTCTTCCTTCATAAACTTGGGGTTATCTGGATAATTCTCCAATACCCAAGCATCCCACTCTTCTTTAGTTGCGCCTTTCCCATACAATGTGCCACCTTTAACAGCACTTGCCATATGTTTCTCAGCCTTAAATCCCAGCCGATAATAACCCTTTCTGTCAGGGTAGTACATACGCCGCTTTTGGAAACCGTTCCAATATTCACCAGCTGGCTTTGGTGGATAGTCGCGGAATGTAATAACGCCAATATCAGGCAAAGAATATTCCACGCCATGTTGTAGTGTCTCACGAATGATATCATGATAATTTCTTAATACTAATTCAATAATTTTTGAATCAACGCCTGTGCGCCGTCGCAACTCTTTACTCATATCGGCTTTACCAAGCCGAGGATATTTATTTTTATGCAATTATATCGTTCCTTTCCCTATTAGTCTACCACAATATATTGTGATGTGTTCATTTTGTCCATATCTTTCCTACTGTTTTAACATATCCCCCGTGCGGACAGGTGGGGCTTCACGTGATTCAGTACGCCGCTGATTATCTGCTTTCTTGTAGCATTCCTCAGAGCAATAATGCTGACATACATCACGCGGCTTAAACCGCTTTCCGCAAATAGGACAGATTGGATTAAGTTGTGCCGTATTGATTCTCAAATTATCTACAATCGTACAACCAAAGCAAGCCCACAGCATTTTCTTATTACTTGATTTTTTGACCGTATATAGATAAGCCACCAAGCTATTAACCACAACATCTAGCGGCTCGTTGCTATATTCCACTATATCTTGTGCAATGCGACGATATTTATACAAATCGTCCTCATTGATATGCGGGTCATCACCATAGTCAAATCGGCGCTGATTCCACATCCACCAATTATACCTCTCTATGATTGGTGAATTTTCTCTAGTAGTATAATCGACCGATTTGTTTATCAGCATCGTCCAATCAAATTTTCCAATTTTGTTATTATAGCGGATTCTGGAAGTAGGAATTTTAGCTGATATACGATTCATCGTGGAATTGTTAGGTGGCTCAACTTGTGTATCTGGGTCTTTGTCTTTGGCATATTGAAAGAAATTTGGAACACGGGCTTTTGTATATTGCTTGATTGTGTTATTGATCTGTTTTGGTCGTTCTGGTAGCCATTGCGTCTTAGCGCAATCAATAACAGCGTTATTCTCGAAACAAAGCCATTTTACTACATCTAGTTCTTCCTGTGTAATTTCACCACTATTCCATATTTTTGTAATGTTATTGCTGACCGGCCCGATATTACCCTTGGTATAAGCATTGACCATTCCATTATACATACTATCTGAATTTAATAAGCCGCCCTTGGCTTTTTTGAGATCATATGCTAAAGGGACTATATCTTGCATATTACGTTTGGCAACTGTAGACAAAGTACGATCTTTGACTACAAGCGCCTTATCTCCGTCGCACATAGGAGTTACTGACTATATCATAGCCATGCGGTTTCCCGTTTAGGCTCGGTGCGCTTCGGAGATGGGAATTTCACCCATCCCCTACTCTACTCGGTTATTCTAAATCAACCTATACGGTCAATTTATATCCTTTCGATAGTCGATAGAGGTTTTAAATGAATGAATTATTTATCTTGAATAAGATGCCAACCTTTATATCCATCTTCTTGCTTCAGCTTGCTAATTATACTCTCTTTATTACAAGTTGATTTTACAACATTGTAATCAATAAGAAAATCAACTGCGTCTCGTTGACAATCAAACCAATGCTCAAAGCACATATTTTGATGACAATATAGCAAGCATTTCACAGAACGCCCGTTTTGCCCTCTTGGGCGAGATTGCTTTTCTTTGGCAAATTCAGGTTCAGCGATATAACGTTTATGCAACGTATCGTTTCCATAGTTTGGATTCTCCTCACCAAACCGTCCTTTATACTTACCAGCGTTATGCGAATAAGCAATATTATCTTTATGGCTTAACCACTCAAGATTCCACCAAGCAGGATTGGAACGGTTAAAATCTTTATGATTTACTTCTGCACCTTCAAACCATCCATCAACAAATTCTCGTGCAACTAATACATGAACATGAAGTGAACGAAATGTCTTAGTGCCATCTAGCTTTAAACCACAAGCTGATACAACGGCATATCCATCACTATTATATCGCCACTCTCTATGTACCCACTCAAATTTGCCATTTTGGGTATAACAATCACCATTCTCATTTACTCTATATGCACAATGACAATAAATTCCTTCTTTATACATCTTTTCACCTCCTTATAGCTTAATAATTCATTCATTCTATTTCCTACGGGGTTGCACTCACTTTCCCCGTTGCCATTTCTGACATGGCGCATTTACGCCTTCACACCGTTTTATATCCCTATGTTTCCATAGAGTTCGACTGCGACTAATTAATCGAACATTAAGTATCTGCTGATCAAATCATGACAACTAGTATATATACACTTAGTTCCACCAAACCAATAGTCAAGCTCTAAGCTGCGCCGATTTGTCCTGATTGCCCATTCCCGATATAGATGCGGCGAACGCAGACAAGCCAATGTTTCTTCATCTCGATATTGATTTGTATATACATCCTCATCTGCAAGCAATCCTTGTGGGTTTTGTTCACCCAAGAACAGCCATTCACAGAACGCATATAGGTCAGGTGCTAAGAATAGATATTTTCCATTTACTCTCAGTCGCCCACCCTTGGCTTGTTTAACTAGACTCTTTTTGGTCTGCTTCAAAATTTCTCGGTTATATGAATCCTTGAACAGCTCAGGATAAATCAACAACGCCTCTTGCATAGCTGACTTATACCGATTGTTCTCTGTTGCGCCAAGCAATCGCATAGTGACTTGATAATCCTTGCCAACATCATCAATCTCTTGCGCCGTCTTAAAGATGATACGGTCAATCTCATTATCAGTCATATCGCTCAATGTTTGAAGCATCTGATAATTGATGCGGCTTTTTGGAATATACGGTTCTTCTATATTGCAATAGCAAGCATTACATCCAAAATTTTTGAATCGCGCCTTATAGCAATCCCACGAATCATAAAATTTCCATAGCTTGAATTGGCTCTTTGTGAATATATAGCGTATATCTTCCTCTATGATTTTATGCTCTTGACCATATATATCTGTTACAGTTGCTTCCCCGCCACATTTCTCTTTGATAAACTTATCAAATGGAAATGTAACAAGCAATCCCTTTACCCATGGCATACGCACCATTCTTGTTGTTTCATTAAGCATGATGCCGCATCCGTCCATATGGGGGATGACCGTCTCTGTCATTTCACGACGAATCTCATATGACACGCCATCGATATGATCAACCAATCCCGGAACAGCCGTTTCCCAATCATCCACAACGATTGATTTGTCAATATCAAAATCTTCCCAAACATCTGTGGCAGAGTTCATAAGCGCCAAATATGCAAGGAATTTGTTCTGATTCATTCCTCCCCGCTCATTGATTTCATCTATGGTTAAGCCGCACATCAATTTTTGCTCAATGCGCTTAAATGACGATTCTTTAATAGCTACCGCTTTTTTTTGCCTTATCTGTCCTGCTGATGCTGTCAAAAACACATATTTTTCACCCAGATACGTAAATCCATTTTTTACAAGATTCTTAAACACTTGAAAAAAGTAAACATTAATTACAAAAATCTCTGTTGTTAAAGTAAATGTTTGAATCCCTAATGATCTAGTTAAATCTGATTCAAACAAATTTACGACATTTTTATCTCTAACTAAAGATGGGTTTAATTCCCTAATTAAATCAGTGTCTCTCTTCGAATTTAATATCTCCGACAACCGTTCCTTATTCTTTTTTAAGACGCGATTACAGGATTTTAATTTCCATGACACATCTTCCTTGTTATTTTTTGTTTTTGTTTCAGTTTTGCCC